>ONZX01000275.1_pt1 | contig 36255 bp, 24 predicted proteins | sample 1671831 | NCBI WGS metagenome assembly ONZX01 (sample SAMN06348197, study PRJEB24527) | human gut metagenome | reverse complement strand
CACGACGCTCTTCCGATCTCATACCGAGAAAATTACAATTTACCGCAAAAAGATGGAAAGTGAAGATATTTTAGTCATGTTAAGCGATGGAGCCTTCGACGGATTTTCGCAAAATGGTTTGGAGATGGCAGCACGATATTTGAAAGAAATGGATGTGGTACGTCCACAGGCGATCGCAGATGGATTATATGAGCAAATTACAACAAACAAAGAATTTGAAAAAAGAGATGATATGACGATCATGGTATTGGGAATCTGGGACAGGTATTGAAGGAATCTGCAAAGAATGATAAAGTAAATTACATGAATAAAGTAAAAGAATTTATTAAAGAAAAAAATTTAATACAAAATGGAGATCATATCATTGTCGGTGTTTCTGGCGGTGCAGATTCTGTATATCTGTTACTTATTTTAAATGAATTAAGAGAATCAATGAATCTCACGATCACAGCAGTCCACATCAATCACATGATTCGAAGAGAAGCTGTGGATGATCAGAAGTTTGTGCAGGATCTTTGTGGACAACTTTTGATTCCGTGTGAAATATTTGAAATAGATGTAAAACAGATCGCCAAGCGTGAAAAGATGTCATTAGAAGAAGCAGGAAGAAAAGCGAGATATGATGCATTTGCAAAAACAATGAAAAAATATAATGCTGATAAGATTGCGATCGCACATCATCAAAACGATCAGGCAGAAACATTTTTATATCGAGTGGTGAGAGGAACTGGAATTTATGGGGCGGGTGCCATGAGAGAAAAAGATGGAAATCTGATCCGTCCGCTTTTATGTGTAAAAAAAGAAGAAATCGTAAAATATTTAAAAGAGGCTGGGCAGGCCTGGGTAGAAGATGCAAGCAATCAGGACGATGCATTTGCTAGAAATCAGATCCGAAATCAGGTAATTCCAAGACTTGAGATGATCAATGAGCAGGCGGTGGAGCATATAGGATGGCTGTGCGAAGATATCAAAGAAGTGACGACGTATCTGACAGATCAGATAGAAGAGTCATTTTTAAGATGTACAAAGCCTATTGGACAAGGATTTGAGATCAATTGTGATCAATTGTTATTGGAAAACTATTGGATCCAGAAACAGGTTCTAAAAAAAGTTTTGGAAGAAACAGCTGGTAAGAAGAAAGATTTAGAAAGAAGACATATTGAAGATCTGTTAACTTTGGTAGAAAATGGAACAGGGAAACGAATTTCTCTTCCGTATAATATGGTTGCCGAGAAAAATTATCAGTATATTAAGGTGCAAAAAGGAAATATATCAGATAAACAAGAAATGACAGGAAAAATTTTGTGCGAAGAGGTTACAGATTTGACAAATATCGTGGAAAATGATTGTATCAAAATCATTGATTATGATAGAATAGAAACAGGTGTACAATTACGATGCCGGAAGCCAGGAGATTTTTTTACATTTGGCAAAGATCAGAAGAGAAAATCATTAAGCAGGTATTTTATTGATGAGAAGATTCCAAGACAATTGCGGGAAGAAATACCATTGGTGGCAGATGGCAGTCATATTGTATGGATCGTTGGCAGAAGAATCAGCGAATATTATAAGATCAAAGAATCAACCAAGCGTTATTTAAAGCTTGAGTTCAAAAGAGAAGGAGATGATTCCAATGGAGAATATCAGAGTAATGATTTCAGAGGAAGATGTAAACAAACGAATCGCGGAGATGGGAGCGCAGATCAGTGAAGATTATGCAGGAAAAGAAATCCATCTGATCGCCATCTTAAAAGGAAGTGTTTTTTTTGCGTGTGAACTTGCAAAGAGAATCACGATTCCAGTAACAATTGATTTTATGTCAGTGTCTAGTTATGGAAATTCTAGAGAATCCTCAGGAATCGTTAAGATCGCAAAAGACTTAGATGAGCCAATCTTAGATAAAGAAGTATTAGTTGTAGAAGATATCATTGACTCAGGAAAGACTTTAAATCATTTAAAACCAATGCTTGAGAGCAGAAATCCTGCGTCACTTCATCTGTGTACATTGTTAAGCAAACCAGATCGTCGTGAAGTTGAAGTACCAGTCAGATATATTGGTTTTGAAGTACCAGATGAATTTGTTGTTGGATATGGACTAGATTATGCACAGAAATATCGTAACCTTCCTTACATTGGAGTAGCAGAGGAAGAGTAGAGAGGAGACTAAACGTTGAACCCGAAGAAAAGTAACAGTGGATTTTTAGTAGTCCTGCTGATCTTGGTGATCGGAGCATATTATTTTATCAGCGTGTTCCAGCCAGGTTCAGGTGATTACACCTATCAGCAGTTTATGAAGGATGTAAAGTCTGACAAAGTAACTGCGGTAACTATTAAACAGAATAAAGAAGTACCAACTGGGACGATCACAGCAGAGTTTGGAAAAGATGATTATAAGAGCTGTGAAGTTACAGATGTCAATCAGGCGATCAATGATATTAAGAAAGCTGACAGCTCTCTTGCCAATAAGATCAGTATTAAGGGAATCGATCACAGTGGGGATATGATCTCTAATCTGATCGGGGTAGTACTACCAATCGGAGTTGTCATATTTTTCATGGTTATGATGATGCGCCAGAATGGTGGCGGTGGCGGCAAGATGATGGATTTTGGAAAAAGCCGTGCTAAACTTGCCAATCCAAATGGTAAGAAAGTAACATTTAACGATGTTGCAGGACTGACAGAAGAGAAAGAAGAATTAGAAGAAGTCGTGGAATTCTTAAAGAATCCAGGACGATTTATAAAAATCGGAGCCAGAATTCCAAAGGGCGTCCTTCTTGTAGGACCTCCAGGAACAGGTAAGACATTACTTGCAAAGGCAGTTGCAGGAGAAGCGAATGTACCATTTTTCAGCATTTCAGGATCTGATTTCGTGGAAATGTTCGTCGGTGTTGGTGCAGCTCGTGTACGTGACTTATTTGCAGAAGCTAAGAAACATTCTCCTTGTATCGTATTTATCGATGAGATCGATGCAGTTGCAAGACGAAGAGGCTCTGGACTTGGTGGTGGACATGATGAACGTGAACAGACATTAAACCAGATGTTAGTTGAGATGGACGGTTTTGGAGTGAATGAAGGAATTATCATGATCGCAGCTACAAACCGTGTGGATATCTTAGATCCAGCGATCTTACGACCAGGACGATTTGACCGTAAGGTTGGCGTTGGAAGACCAGATGTCAAAGGGCGAGAAGATATCTTAAAGATTCACTGTCGTCAAAAACCATTAGGAGATGATGTTGATCTTCATGAGATCGCAAGAACAACAGCAGGTTTTGTGGGAGCAGATCTTGAGAATCTGATGAATGAGGCAGCCATTCAGGCAGCAAGAGATGACAGAGCCTATATCATGAAAGAAGATATTGATAAATCATTTATCAAAGTAGGAATCGGAACAGAGAAGAAGAGTCGTGTGGTACCAGAAAGTGAAAGAAGGATCACTGCATATCATGAATCTGGACATGCAATCTTATTCCATCTGTTACCAGATGTAGGTCCGGTTTACACTGTATCTATTATTCCAACAGGAACAGGAGCAGCTGGATATACGATGCCGCTTCCTGAGAACGATAATGTCTTTATGACACGCGGAAAGATGATTCAGGATATCATGGTAAGTCTCGGAGGACGAATTGCCGAAGAATTGATCTTAGATGATATCACAACCGGTGCATCACAGGATATCAAACAGGTAACCCAGTATGCAAGAGCTATGGTAACGAAGTTTGGTATGTCAGATGAACTCGGACTGATCAATTATGACAGTGGTGAAGGAGACGAAGTCTTCTTAGGAAAAGAAATTGGACAGCAGCGTCCATACGGAGAAAACACACAGACTGTGATCGATCAGGAAGTGAAGAAGATTGTAAATAAATGCTACAAAGATGCGAAAGCAATGATTGAAGAACATATAGATGTCCTTCACAAATGTGCCGCATTATTATTAGAGAAAGAACGCATTAACCGCGCAGAATTCGAAGCATTATTTGAGCCTGAAACAGAAGTTGAAACACAGGTATAAAAAAATATAAAAAAAGTTAAAAAAACACTTGCAATTTACCTGACAATGCCGTATAATCTTTAATTGTCAGGTAAACACTTGGTGGGATTCCCGAGTGGCCAAAGGGGGCAGACTGTAAATCTGTTGGCACCGCCTTCGAAGGTTCGAATCCTTCTCCATCCACTTAAATGCCGATGTGGCTCAATTGGCAGAGCAGCTGATTTGTAATCAGCAGGTTATCGGTTCGAGTCCGATCATCGGCTTACACAATTGAATATTTATTGTGTTATGGGCGGATTCCCGAGTGGCCAAAGGGGACAGACTGTAAATCTGCTGCTTTATGCTTCGATGGTTCGAATCCATCTTCTCCCACCAAACTTAAAAAACGCCTTAAACATTGAAGTTTAGGGCGTTTTTCTTTTGCGTTCAGCAGGGATAAAACCCCTCTGAAAATCTGTTTGTCTAACAGTTATCTAACATAACGCTAACTAAGCAGACTCAATGTTAATAGTTGGGGTAACCCGAAAAAACAGAGCCACTGCATCTGATTTGAATTGTTTTGTGCTGTTTAGATACCTAACATTAGCGGATATGTTTCCGCAAGATACAGCCAAGCATTTGCAGCAGTTGTGCGTATAATTCAAACTGCTGCAAAAGTCAGTAAACAAGCCGTTTTTTAAGCCGTTCGCTTATTTTCTTGACATCAAGACTACAGTTTCGATGTGGCACGGTTGTTCAACGAAAAACATACTCAACCCCTATTGCACAAGGGAATGGTGGGACGCACCTTTTCCCTTAAAATCTAGTGGTTCGAGACTGTGACAACCTTGAATTGTCCTATAATTTGTATAGGCAAACAGGGTAAAGCTCTGTTCCTTAAACTTCATTTTTCATGTCATTCCTACAAACTGGAAGTTGTATCATCATTTATCTTTTTTTGAAAAAAGAAGACTGCCAGATATACCAAAAGATATACCCAGACATATTCCGATTCCAATTCCAGCCATGCTATTTAAGACATTTATAAAAACAACGCTCCAAAGTATTGCTGCGATTATTCCGATAGTGACTCCTATAATTATCCTTTTGTTGTTCATCAGCTTTATCCTCCATAAATTCCGATTTATATAATTTCTATTAACATCTATTTCACTGTTCATTAACCCCTCAAAACGGTCGAATTGCAGGATTGGTCGTCAGCTTTTTGTTCTATAAAATTCTCTCCAAACACCCTGACATCTAATCCACTCATTCAATTTGCATTATCTAATCCGAGGTTACAACCTGAACAAAATTTTGCGTTGGATATGTTTCCATAAGATATACCCGAGTGCTTTTGATGGTTAAATATATAATTTTCGCAAATTGCAATAGCAAGTTGAATTTTCATCGTTCCTCCGTTATATCTGATGTGTACTGTTATTTTGTCCTGACCTGTATATTATACTGCATATCAGTCCGATTGACAAATGGTTTGATTGTAAAATATTATAAATTTTCTTAATAAAATTAGAATCCCCCATTATTCATAATGGGGGGATTCTTCAGCCTATTTATTTATCAACTTCTATAACTTCTATCTCATATTCGTCGGCAAATTCAAGTGGATAGTCACCTGGATTTGATAAATATAAGTCCTCAGCCCCTTGCGCTGCACAGCCAACTAAATAGTTTGCATAATCTTCAGCTGCTTCTTCTGTGTCAAAAATTTCATCTTCAAATTCTCCGTCTACTGATACTCTATATTTGCTCATATTAGTCTCCCTTAAAATATTATTTTTAATATGTTATAAAAGTTATCAAAAAATGTTTATTTGTTTTTTGTGCTTTCTTTTCGAATAGTGCCTATCTTTTTATCACTTCGGGTATCTCTACCATTTGAATTTCTGATTGTTCCTGGCGGTAAACCTCTTGTTTTTTCAAAAGTACCTACTCTGCAATCACTTCTTACTTTTCTCATCATTTTGGTTGTTACCTCCTGGGTTGTTTTTACACAACATAGTGTAGTTGATTCCTAATTTGTTTGAATAACTTGGGTCTTGCTTAAGCTTTTCATATAGATGAATAGCGTTAATTCTACCTTTGGTGTTAATAATGTACCTCCTTTGTTTTTATTTTATGGTTTAATTATAATACCAAGATTTAAACAAATAAATGGAGTGTTTGCCAAATTAGGATGTTCTATTTATGCTATTTAACAAAATAAATGCACCACAATATGGTTGTGGTGCATTTAGAAGTTATAATTCGTTTTTGTATTTGTTATATAAGTCAATATCTATAGAATTGTTAGCTAACATTTGTTCTGACCAAAGTTGTAAAGTTTCAACTGTTATTGAAATTTGTTCGAGTTCCTTTTGAATCTTTACAAAGTCTTTTATTTCTTCTTTATCTATTATACCGTCCGCAGTTATTTCAATTAGCCTTTCTTGCTTTTTACCTATTGAGTTTAAAGAAGCTAACATTTCAAGAACGATTTGTGATAAGTCCTTAATTCTTATTTCGGGAACATATTCTTTACCTATTCGGCATTCTTTTGAACAGTAGTAATTACATAAGTCAGGTTTTTTATAAGCCTTAGAAAGTTCATAAATTTCCTCTGGATGAGGTAATGATTTGCCTTGCTCAATTTTAACAATTCTGTCAACAGTTACACCATTTGCAAGTTCACTTGCTTGTTCTCGTGACAGACCGAGTTCCTCTCTTCGCAGCTGGTAAGGTCCTTTGTTTTCTGCAGTAGATAAACGTCCCATTATATTTTCCTCTTTTCTATGTATAATATGTATAATATCGTTAATATATTTTTAATTCATCAATAAAATTCACAAGGCAAGTTTGGTCGGCTGCGAATGAAAAGTGTAGGGATTGTTCAGCGTGTTCTCCGTAAAGAACTCCCGAAATATCAATATGACCGCTGTTATCAAGATTAAAAGTAACCTTGCTTCCGTAGCTGATGTCATTAAGCGTAACTACATTGATTTTAAAATTGTACAGCTTGTCAAGATTGTCAACAAACTTCATCCATCCATTGTAATCACATTCACACTCGGCGATACCCTGAAATCCGTTTGAAACAACTTTTACAGTAAATGTACAATTGTACGGATTTCCGTCAATATCATCCTCTGCATAGTGAGTGAAGTTTATTATTTCAATTGAGTTGTTGTTATATTCACATACAGCTTTCATATGATTTATCAATCCATTTATTTAAAAATTTCGCAGACACACTCTATATGTGCTGTGTGGGGGAACATATCTACGGGTTGGATTTTTTGGGCTTTGTAGGGGCTGTTTTGGGTTAGGTAGGCTAAATCTCTTGCCAATGTTTCGGGGTTGCAAGAAACATAGACAACCTTTTTCGGAGACATTTTGATTAGTGAGTCGAGAAATTTTCGGTCACTTCCGGCTCTTGGCGGATCCATGAACACAACATCGGGCTTTTCGTCCTCGTCTGCAGCTTCTCTCATGAACTCGCCCGCATCGGCTTTGTAGAAACGGATATTTTTCAGATTATTTGCTCTTGCATTTACGATTGCATCCCTCACGGCATCGCCGTTAAGTTCTGCACCGATAACATTGCCTGCACCGTTTTTGGCGGCAATTATGCCGATTGTGCCGATTCCGCAGTAGGTGTCAAGCACGGTTTCGTTGCCTTTGAGATTTGCAAATTCAATTGCTTTGCCGTACAAAACTTCGGTTTGAACGGGGTTAATTTGGTAAAAGCTTTTCGGCGAAATTCTGAACCTGCAACCGCAGAGAATATCCTCAATATAACCCTTGCCGTACAGCACTTTCTGATTGTCACCGAGTACAAGGTTGGTGCGGTAGGGGTTTATATTTTGCACAATGGTTGTGATTTCGGGAAACTGTTTCAGAATCGCTTTTACAAAATTGTTTTTTGACTGAAAAACAGGTGTACCTGTCACAAGCACAAGCATAATCTGATTTGTCGCAAAGCCTCTTTTCACAAGAATGTGACGGAGAAAACCTTTGCCTGTGTCCTCGTTATAGGTTGTCATTCTGAAAGAGGGGAGGAGCTTGCGTACTGCAACGATGATTTTGTCGGCAATAACATCCTCTGTCTGACAGCTGTCAATTCCGACAACATGATGACTGCCAGACTGATACACACCCGAAATGATTTTGCCCTTTTTGTCCGTATAAAAAGCCGCCTGAACCTTGTTGCGGTAGTGGTAGGGAGTTTTCATTCCGATAATTTTTTCAACGGTGCAAAAGCGTTTGAGAAGTTTTTCGACTTTCTTCTGCTTGAATTCAAGCTGTTCGGGATATGACAGATTTTGCAGTTGACAACCGCCGCATTTTTTGTAAACGGGACAGCTTTGTTTATTGGTTTCAGGTCTGTTACTCATAATATTTCCTCACATTTTATTGCATTGTATATATCTTTTATTTTATCATCAATCATATTGATATGCAACAGAAACAAACCCTAAATGACAAAGAAAAACGCAGGAGGGAAATCCGCTCCTGCGCTTTCTGATTATTAACCGGTATATCGAAAAAATTGAGGATTATCAGGTTATTTGTAATCAATTAAAGATTTGTGTATCCCATAAGGCTTTCGTCAACCTCTTTGGCAACATCTCTGCCCTCACGAATCGCCCAGACAACAAGTGACTGTCCTCTGTGCATATCGCCTGTAACAAATACATTTTCAACATTTGTCTTGTGTGAGCCTTCTGCCGTTGCAACATTGGTTCTTGCGTTTGTTTCAACACCGAATGCCTTGGTTACATAGTTTTCGCTGCCGAGGAATCCTGCCGCAATGAGTACGAGTTCAACATCAACCTTGTATTCTGAGCCTTCAACCTCTTTCATCATAAGTCTGCCTGTTTTAGCATCCTTTTCGGGTTTAAGCTTAACAAGCTCCGCACCTACAAGATTACCGTTTTTGTCAGCAATGAACTGTTTAACGGTTGTCTGATAAACTCGTGGATCGTGACCGTAAACTTCAATAGCCTCTTCCTGACCGTAGTCTGTTTTGCAGACTCTCGGCCATTGCGGCCATGGGTTATCGGCACTTCTTGTGTCGGGAAGTTTAGGCATCATTTCAAGCTGGAGAACGGATTTTGCACCGTGTCTGATGCTTGTGCCGACGCAGTCGTTACCTGTGTCGCCGCCGCCGATTACCATTACATTCTTGCCTTTTGCGCTGATGAATGTACCCTCTCTGAGGTTGCAGTCAAGAAGTGACTTTGTTGTTGATTTGAGGAAGTCAACGGCAAAGTAAATGCCGTTAGCCTCTCTGCCGGGGACTTTGATATCTCTCGGATTTGATGCACCGCAAGCAAGGATTACACGGTCAAAGTCCTTGAGAATTTCGCTTGCCTTGATGTCTTTGCCGACATTTGAGCAGGTTTCAAAGGTTACGCCTTCTTCTTCCATAATGTTAATCTTGCGTTCGATAACATCTTTTTCAAGCTTCATATTCGGAATGCCGTACATAAGCAGACCGCCTACTCTGTCATTGCGTTCAAATACTGTTACAGAGTGACCGCGCTGATTGAGCTGGTCGGCAGCGGCAAGTCCCGATGGACCCGAACCGATGATTGCAATTTTCTTGCCTGTTCTTACCTTTGGAATTCTTGCGTCTGCAAGACCTTCTTCATAGGCATTTTCAATGATTCCGTATTCATTGGCTCTTACGCTGACAGCGTCACCGTTTGCACCGCAGGTGCATGCCTTTTCACAGAGAGCGGGACATACACGGGATGTGAATTCTGGGAAGTTGTTTGTAACTTTAAGACGGTTGTAAGCCTGTTCCCAGTTGCCCTTGTAGATGAGGTCATTCCATTCGGGAATGAGGTTGTTAAGCGGACAGCCTGAGAATGCAGAACCAATCTGCATTCCTGCCTGACAGAAAGGCACGCCGCAGTCCATGCATCTTGCACCCTGTTTTTGCTGATCCTCTTTGCTGAGGGGATCGTGAAATTCGTCAAAATTTTTGATTCTTTCTTTTACGGAGTATGCCGGGGCATCCTCACGCTTATATTCCATAAATCCTGTTGGCTTTCCCATAAATATCCCCTCCTTATTTATTATTCACAATTTCGTAGAAAGCTTCAATCTGTGCCTGCTCGTTTGTAAGACCTTTTTCTTCATAAGCGGCAATTGCAGCCATCATTCTCTTGTAGTCGTGCGGAATAATCTTCTTGAATTTCGGAAGATACTCGTCAAAGTTATCAAGGATTTTCTTGCCTCTCTGTGAACCTGTTGCTGCAACATGTTCTTCAATAAGCGTCTTGAGTTCGATTATATCGTACTTTTCGGATACTTCCGAGAAGTGAACCATTTCCTTGTTAAGCTTTGTGTAAAGATCTCTTTCTTCATCAAGAACATAGGCAACACCGCCGGACATACCTGCGGCAAAGTTTTTGCCTGTTTTGCCGATAACAACAACTCGACCGCCTGTCATATATTCACAACCGTGGTCGCCGACACCCTCAACAACTGCCGTTGCGCCTGAGTTTCTTACGCAGAAACGCTCGCCTGCAACACCGTTGATGAATGCCTTGCCGCTTGTTGCGCCGTAAAGTGCAACATTACCGATGATGATGTTGTTACCTGCGTCAAATGTTGAGTTCTTCGGAGGATAAACTACCAGCTTACCGCCTGAAAGTCCCTTGCCGAAGTAGTCGTTTGAGTCGCCCACAAGTTCAAGTGTGAGTCCCTTTGGAATGAATGCGCCAAAGCTCTGACCGCCCGAACCGTTGCAGACTACTGTAAATGTATCGTCATCAAGGTTGTTGTAATGCTTTCTTGTAACCTCAGAACCGAAGATTGTACCGAATGAACGGTCTGTGTTCTTAACATTGACTTCAACCTTTTTCTTTGTGCCTTTTGCAAGAACCTTTGCAAATTCTTTGCAGAGGATTCTCTCGTCAAGCGTTGATTCAAGCTTGAAATCATAAAGGCTCTTTTTGTTGTATTCAACCTTTTCCGAAACAAAGTCTGTATCAAGAATGTTAGAAAGGTCAACCTCGGCAGCCTGTCCTGTGATGCCTTCTTTTCTCTTGATGAGGTCAATTCTTCCGACAAGCTCATCAACGGTTTTTACACCGAGCTTTGACATATATTCACGAAGTTCGCTTGCTACAAACTTCATAAAGTTTATTACATATTCGGGCTTGCCGCAGAATCTTTTTCTGAGCTCGGGGTTCTGTGTGGCAACACCGAACGGACAGGTATCAAGGTTACATACTCTCATCATTGCACAACCGAGAGTTACAAGCGGAGCAGTTGCAAAACCAAATTCCTCTGCACCGAGCATTGCGGCAATTGCAACATCACGGCCGTTCATAAGTTTACCGTCGGTTTCAATAACAACCTTGTTACGAAGGTCGTTCATAATGAGTGTCTGATGAGCCTCGGCAAGACCGAGTTCCCACGGCAGACCTGCATTGTAGATTGAGTTTCTCGGAGCAGCGCCTGTACCGCCGTCATAACCTGAAATAAGGATTACGCCTGCACCTGCTTTTGCAACGCCTGCGGCAACCGTACCTACACCGCATTCCGAAACGAGCTTAACAGAGATTCTTGCGTCTTTGTTAGAATTTTTGAGGTCGTAGATAAGCTGTGCAAGGTCCTCGATTGAGTAAATGTCGTGGTGTGGTGGGGGAGATATGAGCGATACACCCGGTGTTGAATGACGGGTTTTTGCAATCCAGGGATAAACCTTTTTGCCCGGAAGATGTCCGCCTTCGCCCGGCTTTGCACCCTGAGCCATTTTAATCTGAATTTCGTTTGCAGATGTGAGGTATCTTGATGTAACACCGAAACGACCTGACGCAACCTGCTTGATTGCAGAACATCTGTCAACCTTCTGTCCTTTTGTGAGAAGTCGTTCAAGGCTTTCGCCGCCCTCACCGGAGTTTGACTTGCCGTGAAGCTGATTCATTGCAATCGCAAGTGTTTCGTGAGCCTCCTGTGAGATTGAACCGTAGGACATAGCGCCTGTCTTGAAACGCTTTACGATTGAATCAACGCTTTCAACCTCATCAAGCGGAACAGGAGTTTCTGCAAAGTTGAAGTCGAAAAGACCTCTGATATTTACAGGATCCATTTCTTCGGAAATCATATGAGAATACTTTTTGTAAAGCTCATAGTCGCCTGTTCTTGTTGCCTGCTGGAGCATATATATAGTCTGCGGATTGTAGAGGTGTTCCTCTTTGCCGCTTCTGAACTTGTGTGAACCACGGGATTCAAGCTCATCGCTTACACCGAGGTCAAGCGGATCAAATGCCGCTGTGTGAAGTTTGTCAACATTCTTTTCGATATCCTTGATTGTGATACCGCCGATTCTGCTGACTGTGCCTGTGAAGTATTCGTCAATAACATCCTTGCCGATACCGATAGCCTCAAAAATCTGTGAGCCCTGATATGACTGGATTGTTGAAATACCCATTTTTGACGCAATCTTTACGATGCCGTGGAGAACTGCGCTGTTGTAATCGTCAACTGCTGCGTAGTAGTCCTTGTCAAGAAGGTCGTCACCGATAAGCTCGTGGATTGTTTCCTGAGCAAGATACGGGTTGATTGCACTTGCACCGTAGCCGAGAAGTGTTGCAAAATGATGAACTTCTCTCGGCTCACCGCTTTCAAGTATCATTGCAAGTGAGGTTCTCTTCTTTGTTGCAACAAGGTGCTGATGAAGAGCGGATACTGCAAGAAGTGACGGAATTGCAAGATGGTTTTCGTCAACTCCTCTGTCGGAGAGGATAAGAATATTTGCACCGTCATTGTAAGCCTTGTCAGCTTCAATGAAAAGTCGCTTAACAGCCTTTGAAAGTCTTGTGTTCTTGTAGTAGAGAATAGGGATAACCGCAACCTTAAAGCCCGGAATGTGCATATTCTTGATTTTGAGAATATCGGTTGATGTAAGAATCGGGTTGTGAATCTTCATAACCTTGCAGTTTTCGGGACGCTCCTCAAGGATGTTGCCGTCCTCACCGATATAAATTGTTGTTGATGTTACAACTTCCTCACGGATTGCGTCAATCGGCGGGTTTGTAACCTGTGCAAAGAGCTGTTTGAAGTAGTTGAAAAGCGGCTGCGGTTCTTTTGAAAGAACTGCAAGCGGACTGTCTGTACCCATTGCGGCAATTGACTCTGTGCCGTTCTTTGCCATAGGAAGGATTGATGTCATAACATCTTCGTAGGTATATCCGAAAGCCTTCTGGAGTTTTTGCCTTTCTTTATATGAATGCTCCTCAACCTTCATATTAGGAATTTTGAGGTCTTTAAGACAAACAAGATTACTGTCGAGCCATTCGCCGTAAGGCTGTTTTGACGCATAATACTCTTTGAGTTCATCGTCATCAATGAGTCTGCCCTGAACCGTATCGACAAGGAGCATTTTGCCCGGGCGAAGTCTTTCCTTTGTAACAATCTTTGCGGGATCAATAGGAAGTGCGCCGACTTCCGATGAAAGAATGAGGTTGCCGTCATCCGTGATGTAGTATCTTGACGGACGCAGACCGTTACGGTCAAGAACCGCACCCATAATGTCACCGTCAGAGAAAAGGATTGACGCAGGACCGTCCCACGGCTCCATCATTGTTGCATAATACTGATAGAAGTCCTTTTTCTTCTGGCTCATTGTGCCGTTATTATCCCACGGCTCCGGAATTGTAATCATAACGGCAAGAGGAAGCTCCATGCCGCTCATTACGAGAAATTCAAGTGTATTATCAAGCATTGCAGAGTCTGAACCCTCTGTGTTTACAACAGGAATAACCTTGTCAAGGTCGCCCTTGAGATGCTCCGAACGCATTGTTTCCTCACGGGCAAGCATCTTGTCAGCGTTGCCTCTGATTGTGTTGATTTCACCGTTGTGAACAATCATTCTGTTAGGATGAGCTCTCTGCCAGCTTGGATTTGTGTTGGTTGAAAAACGGGAGTGAACCATAGCGATTGCAGACTCGTAATCCTCGTCCTGAAGATCAAGGAAGAAGTTACGGAGATCGCCGACAAGGAACATACCCTTATATACAATAGTTCTGCTTGAAAGCGAAACTACATATGTGTCTTCATTACTCTGTTCAAAAACTCTTCTTGCAACATAGAGCTTTCTGTCGAACGGAAGACCTCTTTTTACGCCGTGAGGTCTTTTGATAAAGCACTGCATGATTGCAGGCATACATTCAACAGCTCTGTGACCGAGGACCTCGGGCTTTGAAGGAACATTTCTCCAACCGAGAACTGTAAGACCTTCTTTTTCTGCAATGATTTCAAACATCTTCTTTGCCTGATTTCTTGCAAGCTCATTCTGAGGGAAGAAGAACATACCTACAGCGTAATCTCTTTCGGAACCGAGCTTAATGCCGATTTCAGCAGCTGCCTTCTTAAAAAATTTGTGTGAAATCTGGAGAAGAATACCTACGCCGTCACCTGTTTTGCCTTCGGCATCCTTACCTGCTCTGTGTTCGAGAGTTTCAACAATTGTCAGAGCATTTGCCACGGTGTCGTGTGACTTGATACCCTTAATATTAACAACAGCTCCGATACCGCAGTTATCATGTTCAAACTTCGGAGAATACAGAGTCTTGTTGTTCTCTCTGACTGTCTGTTCCATTAATGATCACCCTTTCCTGTTAATCACAAAAATTATTCAGCGGACTTTTTATATACATATATATGTAAAAGGAAGTTTGCTTTCGTAAACTTATCGGTTCAAAGTGGCAATTAATGTTCTGCCGGTTAATAATCAATCATATATATGTAATTGTAAAATGCCCAATCTCTTCTCAGCGGTAAAACCGCTATGCTCAGCCTGTGCTATATCCTGCAAAGGTGAATGTGCAGGTCGGCTGATGTTCTGAAATGCCCTGTCATCGTTGATCAAGAAAAATCAGCACTTAGATTATATAACTATACATTGTGCTTTGTCAAGGGAAAATAGAGGAAAATTGCAACTTTTAAGGGTAAAACTTTCATTTTACTGTGATTGTTGTAGAAAATATGCAACTCTTATTGGTGTTTCAGCTTAATTTTGCAGGAAATTTAATAAAACTTGCAATTTCAAAACTTTTTTCAAAAAATGTATTGACAAATTCGCAAAAGTGGAATATACTAACAACATCAAAGACAGCAAGGGCGCTGTGAGCTGAGGCTTACAGTGTCCTTTTCTGTTTTTATAAAGCAAAAATCAGACCATTAAAATTTATTTTCAAAATGGATAGGAGAGAATTAAAATGGCAAAAGTTCCCGAAATTTTTGGCAGCATGGTATTTAATGACCAGAAGATGCAGGAAAGACTTCCAAAGTCAACTTACAAGGCTTTGAAAAAGACAATCCAGAACGGTGAACCGCTTGACCTCAGCGTTGCAAATGTTGTTGCGGCTGCTATGAAGGACTGGGCAGTTGAAATGGGCTGTACCCACTACACACACTGGTTCCAGCCGATGACAGGTATCACAGCTGAAAAGCATGACAGCTTTATCGCACCGAACGGTGAAGGTCAGGTTATCATGGAGTTCTCAGGTAAAGAGCTTGTAAAGGGCGAGCCTGATGCTTCTTCTTTCCCAAGCGGCGGTATTCGTGCCACATTCGAGGCAAGAGGCTATACAACGTGGGATCCGACATCATATGCATTCGTTAAGGACGGAACACTTTACATTCCTACAGCATTCTGTTCTTATACAGGCGAGGTTCTCGATAAGAAAACTCCTCTTCTTCGTTCAATGGAGAGAATTAATACAGAGGCTGTAAAGATTCTTCATCTTCTCGGCAAAGAAAATGTTACAAGAGTTACAACAACAGTAGGTCCGGAGCAGGAATACTTCCTTATTGATAAGGACGCTTACGACCAGAGAGAGGATCTTATTTATACAGGCAGAACACTTTTCGGTGCAAAAGCTCCTAAAGGACAGGAACTTGACGACCATTACTTCGGTGCAATCAAGACAAGAGTTGCTGCTTATATGAAAGACCTTGACGAGGAACTCTGGAAACTCGGTATCCTTGCAAAGACAAAGCATAACGAAGTTGCTCCTTCACAGCACGAGCTTGCTCCTATCTTCACAACAACAAACATTGCAACCGACCACAACGAGCTTACAATGGAAGTTATGAAGAAGGTTGCCGAAAGACACGGTCTTGTTTGTCTTCTTCACGAAAAGCCGTTCGCAGGTGTTAACGGTTCCGGTAAGCACAACAACTGGTCAATTTCAACCAACACAGGCGAAAACCTTCTTGATCCCGGCAAGACTCCTGAAAACAACCTTCAGTTCCAGCTTTTCCTTGCAGCAGTTGTAAAGGCTGTTCACGAGTATCAGGATCTTCTCAGAATCACGGTTGCATCGGCAGGTAACGACCACCGTCTCGGCGCTAACGAAGCACCGCCTGCAATCATTTCAATGTATCTTGGTGATGACCTCGGCGAACTCGTTGATTCAATCATCAATGACAGAGAATATGTAAGCAAGGGTAAGCAGAAGATGAGAACAGGCGTTGATGTTCTTCCTGACTTTATGAAGGACACATCGGATCGTAACCGTACATCACCTTTTGCATTCACAGGTAATAAGTTTGAATTCAGAGCACTTGGTTCTTCACTTAACATTGCCTGTCCTAACTATATGCTCAACACTATGGTAGCCGAAGAACTTTCAGAGTTCTACGATGAGCTTAAAGATGCGGATGATATGGACGCAGCTATCAAGGCTCTTGTTAAGAAAGTATTCACAGAGCATCAGAACATTATCTTCAACGGCAACAACTACGCTCCCGAGTGGGTTGAAGAGGCTGAAAGAAGAGGACTTCTTAACCTCAAGTCACTTCCTGACGCAATGGAACACTTCCTTGACAAGAAGAATGTTGACCTCTTTGTTAAGAATAAGATTTGTTCGGCAGACGAAATCCGTGCAAGATATGAAATTGAGCTTGAAAGCTATTCTAAGCAGATTAACATTGAGGCTCTCACAATGATTGATATGGCTAAGAAGAACATTCTTCCTGCCGTTACATCATATGTAAGAGATCTTACGGATACAGCACTTGCCAAAAAGGCACTTTCAGATGCTATTCCTACAAGTGTTGAGGAAGACCTTATTACAAGCCTTTCAAACAAACTTGTATGTTTCTCAAAGAAAACTGCAGAGCTTGAAGAGGCTGTTATCAAGGCAAGCGACTACAGCGATGACAACCTCAAGTATGCTAAGTACTACAGAGAAACAGTATTTGCACTTATGCAGGAACTCAGAGCTGTCGGTGACGCAATGGAAACAGAAACAGCTTCGGAATACTGGCCTTATCCTTCATACGGCGAACTTCTTTTCGGTGTGTGATTGATAGAACCTCTATTTATACTAAATAACATTATTTATATTGTATAACAGGTAACACAACGGCGTGTGATTGACAGAATTAAACTGTCAACTCCACGCCGTTTTTGTTATTTTGATAAAAGGAGAGATTTATATGGCAGAACTAATTTACGGAGGCACGGGCGTCTGGTTTATGATCGGCGCATTACTCGTGTTCTTTATGCAGTGCGGATTCGCAATGGTTGAAACCGGTTTTACAAGAGCTAAAAACGCAGGTAACATCATTATGAAAAACCTGATGGACTTTTGTATCGGTACGGTTGTATTCAGCCTGTTAGGCTTCGGACTTATGATGTCTGAGGACTATGTTGCAGGATTCATCGGTGTTCCTAACCTCAATATGTTCACAGACTGGATGAACTTTGATTGGAACTCATTCGTATTCCAGCTTGTATTCTGTGCTACAGCAGCTACTATCGTTTCAGGTGCTATGGCAGAGCGTACAAAATTCTCGGCATACTGTGTTTACAGCGCAATTATTTCACTCGTTGTTTACCCGATTGAAGCAGGTTGGGTTTGGAACGGTCAGGGTTGGCTTGCACAGCTCGGCTGTATCGACTTTGCAGGTTCAATCGTAATTCATATGGTCGGCGGTATCTCGGCACTTGTCGGCGCAATCATTCTCGGACCCCGTATTGGTAAATACGGCAAGAACGGCAAGGTAAACGCTATCCCCGGTCACAGCATCACACTCGGTGCTCTCGGTGTATTCATTCTTTGGTTTGCATGGTACGGCTTTAACGGTGCCGCTGCTGAAGACGGCGCCCGTCTCGGTCAGATTCTTCTTACAACAACAATTGCTCCGGCAGTTGCAACAGTAACAACTATGCTCTTTACATGGATCAAGAACGGCAAGCCTGATGTTTCAATGTGTCTTAACGCATCACTCGCAGGTCTTGTAGCAATCACGGCAGGTTGTGCAGATGTTGACGCAATCGGCGCAGCAGTTATCGGTATCGTTTCAGGTATCCTCATCGTAGTAGCAGTTGAATTTGTTGATATCAAGCTTAAAATAGATGATCCTGTCGGCGCATTCTCGGTACACGGCGTAAACGGTATGTGGGGCGGCCTTGCAGTAGGTCTTTTCGCAACAGGTAACGGTCAGAACGGTATCACAGGTCTTTTCTACGGCGGTGGCTTTGCTCAGCTTGGTAAGCAGGCTCTCGGTATTGTTACAATCGTAGCTTGGACAGTTGTTTGCATGATTATCGTATTCACAATCATCAAAAAGACAGTAGGTCTTCGTGTTACAAAGGACGAAGAAATGAAGGGCCTCGATATCTGCGAGCACGGTCTTATCAGCGCATATGCAGACTTTATGCCAATCGGTGTCGGTACAGCTTCACTTGATGAAACATTTGATGTTGACAGCAATGTTCCTGTAACTCAGGCAGTTCCCGTTCAGCTTGCCGGCAAGTATGATATGGCTACTGACGGAACAAAGATTACTAAGATTGACATTCTTCTCAAGCAGTCAAAGCTTGAAGCTCTTAAAGAAGAAATGGATAAGCTCGGCATCACAGGTATGACAGTATCTCAGGTACTCGGTTGCGGTGCTCAGAAGGGTAAAGCAGAGTATTACCGTGGTGTTGCTATTGAAAGTAACCTCCTTCCTAAGATGAAGGTTGAAATCGTAGTTTGCAAGGTTCCTGTAAAGGCAGTTGTTGATGCGGCTGTTAAGGCACTTTACACAGGTCACATCGGTGACGGCAAAATCTTTATCTATGATGTTGAAGATGTTGTTAAGGTTAGAACAGGCGAAACAGGCTACGACGCTATGCAGGATATTGAATAATCCATGGTAGCTCAATTAACCTATCCTTTTTAATTCACATAAACCGAGACGCCCCGAACGGCAATAGCTGTTCGGGGTGTTTTGGCATATAAATGTTTAGCAAAGATAATTGACTTTGTTTTGTATATGCTATATAATGATAGTGTAAAGAATGATATTTGACACTATTAAGGCGGTGGAGCGTACGACTGATTACAGAAAGCTTTGTATAGATTTGTTCGGAACAGATAACGAAACCGAGTTAAAGGATATTGCAGGCAGGCTTAAAGGCGGAAGAAAAAATAAGTTGACCGAAACGGATGTTAAAAATGCAATTGAAATGCAGAAAAACGGTAAAACTACTGCTGAAATAGCACAAACTTTTAATGTAAGCCGTCAGACAATTTCAAAATATCTTAACAAGCCCTTGAACGGCAATTATGTTATGCGGCTTGATTTTATGTTCCGTCAGAAGGTGTGTACAGAAATATATGTCAACTTTGCCGATAAGAAAATAAAAATTGTGAATCGCACCAATGATATAATGAAAAGAGCTTTCGGTATAAATGAAAATCCGGATTGGAACGATTTTGAACAGTTTCTTGAAGAAAGATGTTTTCCGAAATCAAGGGCATTCCGAAAAACTATTTTGAAAAAAATCGGAGCGGACGGCTACGATACTTTGCAGATACTTGAAAAAACAGACGGAAGAACGGCTGAGGATAACCAATATATAAGGTTTACAAGAAAGGAGCTGTACACTTTTTGATTAAGGAAATCAATCTTGACAATTACTCACTTATAGATACAAAATCTGCTTCTTCAAAAGGCAATCAGCAAAAGTGGCTTGTAAACGACTTGTGGTACAAAGCAGACCATATGGGATATGAGGGCTTGTGTGAGGTTATTGTATCTGAATTGTTAAAGAAATCCAATGTAACCGATTTTGCGGAATATTTTCCGATAAAAATAGAATTTGCAGGTCGAAAGCTTAACGGTTGTTATTCAAAAAACTTTCGCCAAAAAAATGAAAGCATTGTCACGCTTGAGCATTTGTCAAAGCAATGGCTTGCGTCATCAATGGCGAAAAATCTTTTGAAGTACGATGATGTGAAGGATAAAATTTCCCGCACCGTTGATTTTATCGAGAATAAAACAGGTTTGAAAAATGTCGGAAAATATATAACAGCAATGCTTGAGCTTGACGCATTTTTTCTGAATGAGGACAGGCATACCAATAATATTGCGTTTATACTGAATGATGATACGGGCGAATACAGATTTTGTCCGTATTTTGATTTCGGACTTTCGCTACTTGCCGACACAACCGAGGATTACCCTCTCGGAGAGGATATTTACAACTTAATCCCAAAAATTCACGCAAAACCTTTTGATGTAGATTTCGATGTACAGCTTGATGCTGCTCAGGAACTGTATGGTGAACAGGTAAAATTTTCGTTTATGAGTTCCGATATAGAAAAATCTTTTGAAAAAATCAGCGGATATTATCCCGATGAAGTTGTGGTAAGAGTGAAAAATTTAATCTATAATCAAAAACAAAAATACGGTAATATGTTTGAGTAATGTTCAAATGGAAAATTGCCCGAAAAATGTTGAAAAGTGTAAAACAAATTTGCAATGAAAATGTTTTTACAAAATTGTAAAAAATATTGTCATAATTCCTTTAAGTAAATAACAATAGGGGTTAATCTTGTAAAATAATAAGATGAATGAAACAATATGCGGTGGTGAGGTTCTTGAAAAATGCTTTGTTGATTTCACACTCTGAACAGAGTGCCGTTTCTTTGTCACAATTGCTCGGAAGCGAAGGCTATACGGAGATTTCCGTCTGCCAAACCTCACAGGAGGCTAAGGAGCTTGCAAATGGTGAGGTTTTTGACCTCATCTGCGTCAATGCACCGCTTGAAAAGGAAAACGGCATTGAGCTTTCAAAGTACTTTGCCGGAACAACCCGTTCAAGTGTTGTGATTATCGTTCCGCAGCGTAATGCGGATTATGTGAACGATGCACTCACGGAGCACGGTGTTCTTGTTATTGCAAAGCCCGTAAACAAGCACCTGTTTCACCACTTTTTGCAGTTTACGGAATGTTTTAAGATGCGTATGTTCCGTGTGATTGAGGAAAATGAAAAGCTCAAGCATATGGTTGCGGATATGAAGATAATAAACAGAGCAAAGTTCCTGCTTATTACCTGCCTTAATATGTCCGAAGATCAGGCGCATCGCTATCTTGAAAAACAGGCTATGGATCTCAGAACAAGCAAGCTTGAGGTTGCAAAGCAGGTTATCAGAACATATGAGAACTGACTGCAATTTTTTTAGTTTATTGAAAGGAATGTGTTTTTATGAGCCGTGCGGCATACTTAATCCTTGAAAACGGAACAGTTTTTGAGGGCAAGGCGTTTGGTGCCGAAAAAGAAACTACGGGAGAACTTGTTTTTACTACAGCAATGACAGGTTATCTTGAAACACTCACCGACCCCAGCTATTACGGTCAGGTGGTTATTCAGACATTCCCTTTAATCGGCAACTATGGTGTTATCCCTGCCGATTTTGAGAGTGACTCTCCGTCGCTGAAAGGTTATATTGTACGAGAATGGTGCCAAGTTCCTTCAAACTTCCGTTGTGAGGGTGATCTTGACACCTTTTTAAAAGAGTCGGGAATTCCCGGCATTTACGGAATTGACACCCGTGCGCTCACAAGAATTGTGCGTGAATACGGTGTTCTGAACTGCAAAATCTCCTATTCTCCCGATGTAACAAAGGAAGAACTTGACGAGATTAAGAACTATGTTATTACAGAGGCTGTTGAAAGCACTACTATAAAAGAAAAAGAGCATTTTGACACTGAAAACGGCGACCTCAATGTTGTGCTTATGGATTTTGGCGCAAAGCATAACATCGGCAGAGAGCTTGTTAAGAGAGGTTGTAACCTTACAGTCGTTCCCGCCCACACAACAGCGGATGAAATTAAGGCTATGAATCCCGACGGCGTAATGCTTTCAAACGGACCGGGAGATCCTTCGGACAACACAGAGATTATTGCAGAGCTCAAAAAGCTTTGTGACTTCGGGATTCCGACCTTCGGTATCTGTCTCGGTCACCAGCTCCTTGCGCTTTCACAGGGCGCAAAAACAGAAAAGCTCAAGTACGGTCACAGAGGTGCAAACCAGCCTGCAAAAGAGGTTGAAACAGGCAGAGTTTACATTACATCACAGAACCACGGCTACGCTGTTGTAAGCGACAGTATGCCCGAAAACGGCAAAGTAAGCTTTGTAAACGGCAATGATAACACCTGCGAGGGCGTAAACTACACAAATATGCCTGCTTTCTCGGTTCAGTTCCATCCGGAAGCTTGCGGCGGTCCTCACGATACAGCATTTTTGTTTGACCGTTTTATTGAATTGATGAAGAACAACAGAAAATAAGAGTCCGAAATTCGGATTACTATTCAGCATAAGAACAGATACAATAATTACTTGAACGAGGAATGATTATATGCCACTCAAAAAGAATATAAAACGAGTTATGGTAATCGGTTCGGGCCCTATCGTAATCGGTCAGGCTGCCGAATTTGACTATGCAGGCACACAGGCTTGCCGTGCGCTTAAAGAAGAAGGACTTGAGGTTATTCTCGTAAACTCAAACCCTGCTACAATTATGACTGATAACGCAATGGCTGATAAAATCTATATTGAGCCGTTGACGCTTGAAACAGTTAAGAGAATCATCAAAAAGGAACGCCCTGACAGCCTTCTTTCAACCCTCGGCGGTCAGACGGGTCTTACCCTTTCAATGCAGCTTGCAAAAGAGGGCTTCCTTGATAAATACAATGTTCAGCTTCTCGGTGCAAACCCCGAAACAATTGACAAGGCAGAGGACAGACAGCTTTTTAAGGACACAATGATTGAAATCGGTCAGCCTGTTATTCCGTCACTTGTTGTTACAGATGTTGAATCAGCTGTTAAGTTTGCCGATGAAATCGGTTATCCTGTAATTATCCGTCCTGCATTCACACTCGGCGGTACAGGCGGCGGTATTGTCGATAACGAGGAAGAGCTTCGTGAAATCACATCAAACGGTCTTGAACTTTCTCCTATCACACAGGTGCTTGTTGAAAAATGTATCTCAGGTTGGAAGGAAATCGAGTTCGAGGTTATGCGTGACAGCGACGGAAATGTTATTACTGTCTGCTCAATGGAAAACTTCGATCCTGTAGGCGTTCACACAGGCGACTCAATCGTTATCGCTCCTACGGTAACACTTGCCGACAAGGAATATCAGATGCTCAGAAGTGCGGCTCTCAACATTATCTCTGCACTTAAGGTAGAGGGCGGTTGTAACTGCCAGTTTGCACTCAACCCCGAAACATTTGAATATGCGGTTATCGAGGTTAATCCCCGTGTATCCCGTTCATCGGCACTTGCGTCAAAGGCAACAGGTTATCCTATTGCAAAGGTTGCCGCTAAAATTGCTATCGGTTACACACTTAATGAAATCAAAAATGCCGTTACAGGTACAACATACGCTTGCTTTGAGCCGGCGCTTGACTATGTTGTTGTAAAATTCCCGAAATGGCCTTTCGATAAATTTGTATATGCAAAGAGAACACTCGGTACTCAGATGAAGGCAACAGGCGAGGTTATGGCTATTGCTCCGACATTTGAGCAGGCTATTATGAAAGCCGTAAGAGGTGCCGAGATTTCTCACGATACTCTCAACGACAAGGAATTTGCAGAGCTTTCAAACGCATCGGTTTATGACAGACTCAGCGTTTGCGATGACAGAAGAATCTTCTGCGTATATGAGGCTCTCAAGAGAGGCATTACAGTAGAACAGATTCACAACATCACTCTCATTGACGAGTGGTTCCTTGAAAAGCTCAAAAATCTTATTGCCGTTGAAAACGAACTCAAGAACGGCGAGCTTACGGAGGATCTCTATGTTCGTGCCAAGAACAAGGGATTTCTTGACAGAACAATTGAAAAAATCACAGGCAGGAAGGTTGAAAATCCACTTGTTCCTGTTTATAAAATGGTTGATACCTGCGCCGCAGAATTTGAGGCTGAAACTCCTTACTTCTATTCAACATTTGATAAGGAAAATGAAGCTGAGGAATTCATCAGGGAGCAGAAGAGCGATAAGAAAACAGTTATCGTATTCGGTTCGGGTCCTATCAGAATCGGTCAGGGTATCGAATTTGACTATGCGTCTGTTCACTGCGTATGGGCGCTCAAAAAGGCAGGCTACGATGTTGTTATCGTAAACAACAACCCTGAAACAGTATCAACAGACTTTGACACAGCCGACAGACTTTATTTTGAACCGCTCACAACCGAAGATGTTATGGGCATAATAAAGACAGAGAATCCGTTCGGTGTAGTTGTTGCATTCGGCGGACAGACAGCAATTAAGCTTACAAAGTTCCTCAGCGACAACGGTGTAAATATTCTCGGCACATCATACGATGCCATTGATATGGCAGAGGACAGAGAGCGTTTTGACGAGCTTCTTGAAAAGTATCACATCAAGCGTCCCCGTGGCGTAACGGTTATGACAACAGACGAGGCTCTCGATGTTGCAGACAAAATCGGTTATCCTGTTCTTCTCCGTCCGTCATATGTTCTCGGCGGTCAGAATATGATTATTGCATTCAACGAAGATGATGTCAAAGAGTATATGGCAATCATTCTTGCACAGAATATTGAAAATCCGATTCTTATTGATAAGTACCTTCAGGGTACAGAGCTTGAAGTTGACGCCATTTGTGACGGTGAAGATATTCTTATTCCGGGTATTATGGAGCATATCGAGCGTGCCGGTGTTCATTCGGGCGACTCAATTGCGGTTTATCCGGCATGGAATCTCTCAGACAGAATGACTCAGATTATTATTGAAAGCTCAAAGAACCTTGCAATCGAACTCCGTACAAAGGGACTTGTAAACATTCAGTACCTTATCTATAAAGACGAACTTTATGTTATTGAGGTAAATCCCCGTTCTTCAAGAACAATCCCTTACATCAGTAAGGTAACAGGCGTTCCTATGGTTGACCTTGCAACAAGAGCAATGCTCGGTGAAAAGCTCAAAGATATGGGCTACGGCACAGGTCTTTACAGAAAGAGTCCTTACATTGCGGTTAAGGTTCCCGTATTCAGCTTTGAAAAGCTTATCAATGTTGATAACCACCTCGGTCCCGAGATGAAGTCAACAGGTGAAGTTCTCGGTGTTGCAGGCACACTTGAGGAGGCTCTCTATAAGGGACTCATCGGTGCAGGCTACAAGATGAAGAAAAAGGGCGGTGTGTTCATCACAGTCCGTAATTCTGATAAGGCTGAAATCGGTGAAATTGCAAAGAAATACTACGACCTCGGATTCAGAATCTACGCAACAGAGGGTACAGCGGATGTACTCAAGAAGTACGGTATCGATGCCGTAAGCGTAAAGAAAATTCACGAGTCCAAGACAAACAATACTCTTACACTCATTGAATCGGGTAAGATTCAGTATGTTATTTCAACATCTGCAAAGGGCAGAATTCCTTCAAGAGATTCTGTTAAAATCCGTCGTAAGACTGTTGAAAGAAATATTCCGTGTCTTACATCTCTTGATACGGCAAATGCACTTGCAGATTGCCTCAAGAGCCACTATTCACAGCACAGCACGGAGCTTATCGACATTAACCACATGAGAGAGGAAAAGCTTATGTTAAAATTCACTAAGATGCAGGGTATAGGCAATGACTATATCTATTGCAGCACTTTTGATCAGGAAATCAGCAACCCCGAGGCGCTTGCCGTAAGACTTTCTGACAGACATTTCGGTATCGGCGGCGACGGTATTATTCTTGTTTGCCCTTCAAAGGTTGCAGATGCAAAGATGAAAATGTACAACCTTGACGGTTCAGAGGGTAAGATGTGCGGTAACGGTATCCGTTGCGTAGGTAAGTTCCTCTATGACCACGGTATGGTTGATATCAACGAAAAAGACGAAATTACAATTGAAACACTCAGCGGTATCAAGAAACTCAAGGCTTATACTTCAGGCGGAAAGGTTAACCGCCTCAGAGTTGATATGGGCAAGGCTATTCTTGAACCGAAGGAAATTCCTGTTCTTCTTGACGGTGACAAGGTTGTTGACAGACCTGTTGAAATTGCAGGCAAGAACTATAACATCACCTGCGTATCAATGGGCAACCCACACTGCGTGGTATTTATGGACGATATTGATAATCTTGATATTGAAACCGTAGGACCGGAGTTTGAAAACGATAAGCTCTTCCCTGAAAGAGTGAATACAGAATTTGTAACAGTTCTCGATGACCATACAATCAAGATGAGAGTGTGGGAGCGTGGCTCAGGCGAAACATGGGCTTGCGGTACAGGCGCTTGTGCCGTTGCGGTTGCCGCTTGTGAAAACGGTTTCTGCAAAAAGGGCGAAGACATCAAGATTAAGCTCAAGGGCGGCGATCTTATTATCAACTATACTGATGAAACGGTATATATGACAGGTAATGCGGAAAAAGTATTTGAAGGCGAAGTTGAGGTGTAATCGTGGAGATAACCGAACATAAGAAAAATAAAAAATATATATTTGTAACAGGCGGTGTCGTATCCGGTCTTGGCAAGGGTATCACAGCCGCATCTCTCGGCAGACTTTTAAAGGCAAGAGGACTCAAGATTGTTGCTCAAAAGCTTGACCCGTATATCAATGTCGATCCGGGTACAATGAGCCCGTATCAGCACGGCGAGGTATATGTAACGGAGGACGGTGCAGAAACCGACCTCGACCTCGGCCATTATGAGCGTTTTATTGATGAGGACCTTAACAAGTATTCAAACCTCACAACAGGTAAGGTTTACTCAAATGTTCTTGAAAAGGAGCGTCACGGCGACTATCTCGGTAAGACAGTTCAGGTAATTCCTCACATCACAAATGAAATCAAGTCTTTTATCTACAATGTAGGTGAAAAGACTAATGCCGATGTTGTAATTACGGAAATCGGCGGTACGGTGGGCGATATCGAAAGCCAGCCGTTCCTTGAGGCTATCCGTCAGGTATCTCTTGAAGTCGGCAGAGAGAACAGCATCTTTATTCATGTAACTCTCGTTCCCTATATCAAGGGCAGCGAGGAACACAAATCAAAGCCGACACAGCATTCTGTAAAAGAGCTTCGTTCACTCGGTATCAATCCCGATATCATCGTTCTTCGTTGTGACGAACCTCTTGAGGAGAGCATTTTCAACAAGATTGCACTTTTCTGCAATGTAAAGCCGGATTGTGTAATCGAAAATATTACTCTCCCAACGCTTTATCAGGCACCTCTTATGCTTGAAAAGAGCAATTTCTCAAATGTTGTATGTCGTGAGCTCAATATTGTAACGGACAAAAAGCCTGACCTTTCCGAGTGGGAAGAAATGCTTAGCCGTATCAACAACCGCACAAAGAAATGCACGATTGCTCTTTGCGGTAAGTATGTTGCTCTCCATGACGCATATCTTTCTGTTGCAGAGGCACTTCGTCACGGTGGCTATGAAAATTCCGCTGATGTTGAAATCAAGTGGGTTGACTGCGAACTTCTCACAAAGTACAAGGTTGACGAGCTTCTCGGTGATGTTGACGGTATTCTCGTTCCGGGCGGCTTCGGTAACAGAGGTATCGAAGGTAAGATTATGGCTGCAAAATATGCCCGTGAGCATGATATTCCGTATCTCGGAATCTGCCTCGGTATGCAGACTGCAGTAATCGAATACGCAAGAGATGTTCTCGGCTATGCTGACGCCAACAGCGGTGAGTTTACACCAGAGGGCAAGCATAATGTTATTGACCTTATGCCTGAACAGGAAGGCATTGAGGATATGGGCGGCACAATGCGTCTTGGTGCATATCCGTGTGTTATCAAGCCCGATTCGCTTATGGCTAAGGCTTACGGTCAGCATGAAATTTCAGAGCGTCACCGTCATCGTTATGAGTTCAATAACGATTTCAGAGAGGAAATTGAAAATGCAGGCATGAAGATTACAGGTACTTCACCTAACGGACTTCTTGTTGAGGCTGTTGAAGTTCCCGACAACCGTTTCTTCGTTGCTGTTCAGTATCATCCCGAATTCAAGTCACGCCCGAACCGTGCTCATCCGCTTTTCAGAGAATTTATTAAAGCATCACTTGAAAAGTAATTGATTTTTCCACTTAACTTACAGACAAAAGGACTGATTTTAATGAAGATTAACAGAAATTTTGACAATCTCGTTCCTAACTATCTTTTTGCAGATGTTGCAAAAAAGACAAATGCATATATTGCGGCTCATCCCGATAAAAAGGTTATCAAGCTTGGTATCGGTGATGTAACCCTTCCGCTTGCTCCTGTTGTTGTTGAGGCAATGAAAAAGGGTGCAGAGGATCTTGCTCACAAGGAAACATTCAAGGGCTATCCCGATTATGAGGGCTACGAGTTTCTCAGACAGGCTATTTCAGATTATTACAAGAGCTTTGGTGTTGCAGTAGGCGCTGACGAAATCTTTGTATCAGACGGTGCAAAGTCTGACTGCGGTAACATAGGCGACATCTTCTCAAAGGATAATATTGTTCTCGTAACCGATCCTGTTTACCCCGTATATGTTGACTCAAACATTATGGCAGGCAGAGAAATTGTTTATGCTACATCAAATGAGGCAAACGGCTTTGCCGCTCTCCCTGATGAAAATGTAAAGGCAGACATCATCTACCTTTGCTCACCTAACAACCCGACAGGCTCTGCATACAACGCTGAACAGCTCAAGGCATGGGTTGACTACGCTCTTAAAAACGATGCAATAATCCTCTACGATTCAGCTTATGAGGCATTCATCACAGAGGATCTTCCTCGTTCAATTTTTGCAATCGAAGGTGCAAGAAAGTGTGCAATTGAAATGTGCTCACTTTCAAAGACAGCAGGTTTCACAGGCACAAGATGCGGTTACACAGTAATTCCTAAGGAGCTTGAGCGTGACGGTCACAATATCTATGCAACATGGTACCGCCGTCAGGCAACAAAGTTCAACGGTGTTTCATGGCCTGTTCAGTGTGCTGCTGCCGCTGTATTCAGCGAAGAAGGTCAGAAGCAGATTAAGGAGAACATTTCTTACTATCAGGAAAATGCAAGAATTATCGCATCTGCTCTTGATGAACTCGGCATCTACTACACAGGCGGTAAGAACTCACCTTACATCTGGCTCAAGTGTCCGAACAATATGGGCAGTTGGGAATTCTTTGACCTCCTCCTCAACGAGGCAAATGTTGTAGGTACTCCGGGTGAGGGCTTTGGCGAAAACGGTGCCGGCTACTTCCGTCTTACATCATTCGGTGACAGAGAAAACACGATTGAGGCTGTTGAGAGAATCAAAAAGGTTCTCACAAACCTCTCAAAGTAATTTGATTGAATTCAGATTATTATATTGAATAAAACACACAGCGGATAACCTGAATTTTGAGGTTATCCGCTGTTTTTATACGGCGAGCCGCCCCTACGCAAAAAAGGACATTCCATTTGGAATGTCCTTTTGATATCATATTAAAATCAGAACTTAATCTTTTCAGCAATATAATCGTTGAGCTTGTCAATTGCAACTCTTTCCTGCTGCATTGTGTCACGGTCACGAACCGTTACACAACCGTCGTCAACAGACTCAAAGTCATATGTGATACAGAACGGAGTACCGATTTCGTCCTGTCTTCTGTAACGCTTGCCGATTGAACCGGCATCGTCATAATCAGTCATAAAGTCGGCTGAAAGCTGTTCATAAACCTTGCCGGCCTGCTCGTTGAGCTTCTTTGAAAGCGGAAGAACGCAAGCCTTGTACGGAGCAAGCGTCGGATGAAGTCTTAATACAACTCGTGTATCCTTTTCGTCAATAACTTCTTCATCGTACGCCTCAACAACAAGAGCAAGGAAAAGACGCTCAACACCGAGTGACGGCTCAATAACATACGGAATGTACTTCTCGTTTGTTGTCGGATCAAAATACTCAAGTGTCTTACCGCTTGTTTTGCTGTGCTGTGTAAGGTCATAGTCTGTTCTGTCGGCAACGCCCCAAAGCTCGCCCCAACCGAACGGGAAGAGATATTCAAAGTCTGTTGTGGCCTTTGAATAGAAACAAAGCTCCTCTTTTGCATGGTCACGAAGACGGAGATTTTCTTCCTTAATATTGAGAGAATAGAGCCAGTCACGGCAGAAACCTCTCCAGTATTCAAACCATTCAAGGTCAGTGCCCGGCTTGCAGAAGAATTCAAGCTCCATCTGCTCAAACTCACGAACACGGAAAATAAAGTTACCGGGTGTGATTTCGTTTCTGAAAGATTTACCGATTTGTGCAACACCGAAAGGAACTTTCTTACGGCTTGTTCTCTGAATGTTAGAGAAGTTCACGAAAATGCCCTGAGCAGTTTCGGGACGAAGATAAATTTCATTCTTGCTGTCCTCTGTAACGCCCTGGAATGTTTTGAACATAAGGTTGAACTGACGAATGTCAGTAAAGTTGTGCTTGCCGCAGTTAGGACACGGAATCTCTTTTTCCTTGATGTAATTCATCATTTCTTCATTTGTCCAGCCTGCAACATTTGTACCGTCAAAATCTTCAATAAGGTTGTCGGCACGGTGACGGGTTTTACATTCCTTACAATCCATAAGCGGATCAGAGAAACCACCGAGATGACCCGATGCAACCCATGTCTGCGGGTTCATAAGAATTGCAGAGTCAAGACCTACATTATATTTGTTCTGCTGAACAAACTTTTTGAGCCATGCGTTTTTGATATTGTTTTTAAGTGCAACACCGAGCGGACCGTAATCCCATGTGTTTGCAAGACCGCCGTAAATTTCGGAGCCTGGGTAAACAAAGCCTCTGTTTTTACACAGGGCAACGATTTTATCCATGGTTTTTTTGCTGTTTTCCATAACTTAACCTCTCTTAACAGATAGATAGATAAAAATAACCATTAAAATAATACAATTATTTGCAACTGTTGTCAAGTAAAAACACCAAATATTAGCGCATAACAATAGGTTTAAAACAAGAACTAGAAAAAATTTACAAACTTGCCAAAAACCACTTGTAAATCTGAACATTTTGATATATAATGTAATTACTCGAAAATTGAGTAAAAAAAAGGAGGAATTAGCGATGAAAAAATCATCCAAGGTTCTCAGTTTGGTGCTTGCAGTTCTTATGGCTGTATCCTGTTTTTCAGGCTTGACCATATTCTCTGCATCAGCTGAAGAAACCGACACAAAAATCTATTTTGACGCATCTAATCTCCCTGCAGAGTGGGGAACAACAAAGACAGTATACTGTCACCTTTACGCTGTAGCAGGCGATGATTTACCTGAAACATCTTGGCAGGGTAAGGCAGAGAAATGTAAGCAGGATTCTGCTACAGGTCTTTACTACTTCGATACTGCAAAATTGAAGTCAGCTGACGGCACAAATCACGGCGGTCTTAAAGACAACGCTGACTATGCTGTAATTTTCTCAACAATTGATACTAAATCACAGAGTCACCAGACCTGTAATGTAACACTCGGCAAGCCTTGTCTCGGCGACACAATTTACCTCACAGGCGGTACAGTTGAGAATACCGAAGATTCATCAAAGCGTGACTTTGCTGCAACTTGGAAGAAGAACAGCGATAACTACGGTCCAAAGGCTGCAATCACATCACTCGGTCATGTAACTGAGGGCAGATTCCCGATTTACCTTTCAAGAGCAGAAATGGTTGCACAGGCTCTTTACAACTGGGCTGTTAAGAATGCTAAAAACTACACTCCCGAAACTGTAGCTGACATTTGTGCACAGGTTGAGGCTGAGCCAATGGATGTTTACAACGCTTATGCTGAAATGTATGCAGAACAGCTTGCTGATCCTGCAGCTTATCCCGAGTGTGCTCCGCTTACAACAGTAGCTACACTTCTCGGTATTGATCCTTCAGGTACAACAGCTCCTGCAACAGAAGAACCTACAACTGTTGAACCTACAACTGTTGAGCCCACTACAGAACCTGCAACAGAGCCTGTTGACGAAACACAGTATGTTGTAGCAGGTGTTGAATCACTCACAGGTTATGAATGGCAGGGTTCTCCTGCACTCGCTCCCGAAAATGTAATGACAAAGAGCGGCGATGTTTATACAAAGACATTTACAGCTGTTCCGGTGGGCAAAAGCTATCAGTTCAAAGTTGTTGCAAACACAGGCGACGAGCAGAAGTGGATTGGTTTTGACGGTACAGACAACAATGTAACTTTCGATGTAGAAAGTGCTTGCGATGTAACTGTAACTTTCAATCCTGCTACAAACGAGATTGCTGTAACAGGTGACGGTGTTAAAATGGTTACAGACCTTGAAATCAACAGCATTACAGTTGTTGGTAACGGCGAAAACAGCTGGCTTAACGGTGTAGCATGGGGTGTTGACGCTGAAGTTAACCACATGACTAAGATTGCTGACAAGGTTTATCAGATTACATACACAGGTATCGAGTCTGCTGACGCTGCATACCAGTTCAAGTTTGCAGTTAACGACGATTGGGCTGCTAACTGGGGTCTTCCTGAGCAGAGCGCAGCTACTATAGGCAAAGATTTTGACCTTACATTCAATGGTGAAAATATGCTCCTTAACACAGTTTCTGCCGGTTATCCGGAAGATTCACTCGTTGATGTAACAATCACACTTGATCTTACTAAGTTTGATTATCCGTCACGCTCAGGTGCTAAGGCTAATATTAAGATTGACGGTGCCCGTGTTCCGCTTCTCGGCGATGCTGACGGTGACTACTCAATTACAGTTGTAGATGCTACAACAATTCAGAAGATTGCTATCAACCTTATGAGTATTGCTGCTGACGATGCAAATGCATTCAAGACATGTGATGCTAACGAGGATGGCAGAATCTCAATCAAGGATGCTACTATCGTTCAGAAGTACATCGTTGGCGGTTACGAAACAGGCAATGTCGGTTTACCGATTTCTGTTGAATAATTAATCGCTGTTGATTAAATTCACAATTGCAATTTACCCCACAGGGTTTTCCTGTGGGGTTATTTTTTGCCGTAAAGCAAGGAAATTTTGCCGATAAAGGTGCAAAGTGCAGTAATATGTGGTATAATCATAGTGCAGATGTTCCGCTTTACTCATACGGTGGGTTCGTTCTGAATTTAAGCAGAGTTATATTTTACTTAGACTCCGGGAAGATGACACTCTGCGTTAATTAAAAATGTTCAAAAAGAAAAGAGGCGAAGGATGTATGTATATTCATGATATTTCGAGAGATACTCTTACAACCGAAACATATCCGGGTGATCCCGAAACTGTTGTGACTCCGCTGAGAAGTATTGATGAAGATGACGAGTGCAATCTTTCGCAGATTTCTATGTGCGTTCATGCAGGCACGCATATTGACGCTCCTCTCCACTTTTGCCCTGACGGCAAAGGGATAACCGATTTAAGGCTTAACACTTTCTACGGAAAATGCACCGTAATAACGGTCAAGGGTGTGCTGACGGGCGAAGATATGGACAAGCTGTTGCCGTATTGCCGAAAACGCATACTCTTTCGTGGAAACGGCAAAACATACCTTTCACATTCTGCCGCAATTGTGCTTGCACAAAGCAGGGTGGTGCTTGTCGGTACGGATGCCGAGTCAATCGCACCTCCGTTTGATGAAGTTAAAACACATCTTGAACTCGGCAGAGCGGATATTGCCGTTCTCGAAAATCTCAATCTTTCGGGAGTGGATGACGGCGAATATGATTTGTGTGCGTTTCCGATAAAGCTCGGCGGAGTTGAGGCGGCACCATGCAGAGCAATACTCTTTGAACAGGAAAAAGGATTAAACTAAGGTGATATTTATGGTAAAAATGGTAGTATTTGATCTTGACGGCACGCTTATGAATTCGCTTACCGATCTTGCTATAAGTGTGAACTACGGTCTGAAGCTTAACGGTCTTGAAGAAAAGCCGGTTGAAAATTATAAAACATATGTCGGAAACGGCAGAGAAATGCTCATCAGAAGGGCAATGGGAGATGCGTGGACCGACCACGAGCTTTTTGAAAAGGTCAAGGCTGATTACGACAGACACTATGCCGTTCATTGCAACGACCACACTGCCGCATATGACGGTTGTGCCGAAATGCTTGAAAAGCTTGCAAAAAAGGGTGTAAAAACAGGTGTGCTTTCAAACAAGCCGGATGAATTTGTTGATAAAATGCTAAAAAAAGCATTCTCAAATCACAAGTTTACTCAGGCATGGGGGCAGAAACCACAGTACAAGACAAAGCCCGAGCCTGATGCTCTGCTTGCACTCCTCGATATGAGCGGTGTAACTCCCGAAGAATGTTTCTATGTCGGTGACAGCGATGTCGATGTCTTTACGGCAAACAATGCGGGTGTAAAAATGGCTGGTGTTTCATGGGGATTCAGGGGGAAAAACGAGCTTATGAACGCAGGTGCGCCCTTTGTTGCAGACACAGCCGAAGAGCTTTTTGACTACATTTGCAAATTTATATAATAGTATGAACAAGATAAACTATCAGAAAGAACTCGACAGGGTAATTGACAAAATAACGGGGGAGGGAAAAGTCCCGAAGCTGCTTTTGCATGTGTGTTGCGCCCCGTGTTCGTCCTACTGCCTTGAGTATCTTTCAAAATATTTTGATATCACGGTCTATTTTTACAATCCGAATATTTCGATTTCGGATGAGTATAATTACCGCCTGAGCGAAGAAAAGCGTCTTGTGTCGCTTATGCCGTTTGAACATCCTGTAAAGGTAATTGAAGGCGAATATTTGCCCAAGGATTACTTTGAGTATGTCAAAGGCCTTGAAAATGAACCAGAGGGCGGAAAGCGGTGTGAAAAATGTTTCAGACTGCGACTTGAATCCTCTGCACGCTACGCAAAGGAACACGGCTTTGATTATTTCACAACCACGCTGACAATCAGTCCGCTGAAAAATGCGGAAAAGTTAAATCAGATCGGAGCAGAACTGGCAGATAGCTTTGGTGTCCGTTATCTGTTTTCGGATTTTAAAAAGAAGGAAGGTTATAAAAAGTCGACCGAAATTTCTAAGGAGTATCACATGTACCGGCAGTACTACTGTGGGTGTGTGTATTCCAAGCGTGACCGCGACCGTGAAATCGCACTGCGCAGACAGCAGGAAGAACACATTTTATAAAAATAAAACAAAGAATTTAAGAAAGAGAGGAATTTAGATATGGCACAGTTATGGGGCGGAAGATTTACGAAGGAGACAGACCAGCTGGTTTACAATTTTAATGCATCCATTTCGTTTGATCAGAAATTTTACAAGCAGGATATTGAGGGTTCCATTGCACATGTGCGTATGCTTGGAAAGCAGGGCATTCTGACACAGGAAGAGATGCAGGCGATTGTTTCCTGTTTACAGGAAATTCTTGCGGATGTGGAGAGCGGAAAGCTTGCCATCACTTCGGAATATGAGGATATTCACAGTTTTGTGGAAGCAAACCTTATTGACCGTCTGGGAGATACCGGAAAGAAACTGCATACCGGACGGAGCAGAAATGACCAGGTTGCATTAGATATGAAGCTTTTCACCAGAGACGAGATCCATGAGATCGATGCCCAGGTAAAGGAACTTCTGGAAGTGATCCTTCACGTGATGGAGGAAAATGTCGAGACATATATGCCTGGATTCACACACCTTCAGAAAGCGCAGCCAATCACACTGGCCCACCACATGGGAGCATATTTTGAAATGTTCCGCCGTGACAGAGGACGTCTGTTTGATATCCGCAAGAGAATGAACACCTGTCCTCTGGGTGCAGGTGCTTTGGCAGGAACAACTTATCCACTTGACAGAGAATACACCGCACAGCTTCTTGGCTTCGACGGACCGACAAGAAACAGTATGGATTCCGTTTCAGACAGAGACTATGTAATTGAACTTCTGTCTGCATTCTCCACGATCATGATGCACATGAGCCGTTTCTGCGAAGAAATCATCATGTGGAACTCTAACGAATATCGTTTCGTGGAAATCGATGATGCTTACAGTACCGGAAGCAGTATCATGCCGCAGAAAAAGAATCCGGATATCGCAGAGCTGG
>ONZX01000149.1_pt1 | contig 50077 bp, 37 predicted proteins | sample 1671831 | NCBI WGS metagenome assembly ONZX01 (sample SAMN06348197, study PRJEB24527) | human gut metagenome | reverse complement strand
AGGCGCACATCGCCACCACCGGCCCCGAGATCTGGGACGACACCGACGGCAAGGTCGACATCTTCGTCGCCGGCGTCGGCACCGGCGGCACCGTGACCGGCGTGGGCGAGTTCCTCAAGGAGCAAAACCCCGAGATTCAGGTCGTCGCCGTCGAGCCCGTCACCTCCCCGGTGCTCTCTAAGGGCCAGGCCGGCCCGCACAAGATCCAGGGTATCGGTGCCGGCTTTGTGCCCGACGTCCTCGACACCCAGGTCTATGACGAGATCATCCCCGTCGAGAACGACGATGCCTTTGCCACCGGCCGCGCCGTGGGCCACAAGGAAGGCGTGCTCGTGGGCATTTCGTCCGGCGCCGCCGTGTGGGCCGCACTGCAGCTGGCCAAGCGCCCCGAGAACGAGGGCAAGACCATCGTGGCGCTGCTCGCCGACACCGGCGAGCGCTACCTGTCCACGGCACTCTTCCAGGACTAGAGCTCTCGTTCCTAGAACGAGTCCAAGGCACGCCGGTCTCCCCTCTCTTCTGACAGCCTGAGCTCATCCCAACAGGGTGTCCCACAGGACGCCCGAACTTGCTACAATGTCTGCGGCGCGGAACCAGCCTCCCGCGCCGCTTTTCTTTTTTGGCCACATGCCACCAAGGAGAACCTCCCCATGCACAACAAGCGCGTGCTCGTCGCCATGAGCGGCGGCGTCGATTCCAGCGTGACCGCGTATCTGCTCAAAAATCAGGGTTACGAATGTGTCGGTGCCACCATGCGCCTCACCTGTCCCGCGCCCGATCCCGTCACGGGCATGAGCAAAGTCGATCGCGACATCGCTGACGCGAAGGCCGTCGCCGGGCGCCTGGGAATACCCCATCACGTGCTCGACTTGCAGCAAACCTTCGACCGTAACGTGATCGAGCGCTTTGTGAACGCCTACCAGGAGGGGCTGACGCCCAATCCGTGCATCATCTGCAACCGCCACATTAAGTTTGGCGCGCTGCTCGATGCGGCGCTGGACATGGGCTGCGACTATATCGCCACGGGCCATTACGCCAAAACAAGCCAAGCGGCAGATGGCACCTGGCAGCTACATCGCGGCGAAGATCCCAAAAAGGACCAAAGCTACTTTTTGTATTCGCTTACGCAGGAGCGCCTGGCGCGCACGATTTTTCCGCTGGCAGGGCTGGACAAAGAGTGCGATGTGCGCCGCATTGCCGCCGAGCAGGGCTTCATCAACGCCAAGAAGGCCGAGAGCGAGGATATCTGCTTTATCCCGGACGGCGACTATGCGGGCTATATCGAGCGCCGCTGCGGACACGCCGCTGCACCGGGCGATATCGTGTGGCGCGACGGCAGCGTGGTCGGAAGCCACAATGGCGCCTTGCGCTATACCATAGGCCAGCGCAAGGGCCTGGGCGTCGCGATGGCGCACCCCGTGTACGTAACGGGCGTCGATGCCGCCAACAACATTGTGCATCTGGGCGAGGCCGAGGACCTGACGGCCACAGCGCTCACAGCCAACGACTGGATTTGGAGCGCCCCTGCCGACCACATGGAGGCCGAGCTGGATGCCGGCGGCATTCGCGTGGGCGCCAAATACCGCTACCGACAGAAAGACCAGGCAGCAACCCTTACGCGTGATGAAGACGGACAAATGCTGCTAACTTTTGACGAGCCGCAGCGAGCCATCGCCCCCGGCCAGGCAGTCGTAGTCTACCGCGGCGACATCGTCCTGGGCGGCGGCACGGTGGCCGGCGCACTTAAGTAGCCGCGGGTTTATCGCTGCACGTGTCGAAGTACCTCAACAGCGGCACCAACCTCGATTACGCGACGCTCGAGGCCGCGGCGGATGGCCTCGAGTCGACCCTCCGCCGTGGCCCATTTGCTCTGCGAAAGAATCTCGATCGCCTCATCAACAAATCCGTTGAGCCGCGATGAATCGAACCAATCGAGCGAGTCCGCAAGCGCCAGCTGGACGGAAGGGTCGGGCCCAAACGGCTTAGCGGAAAACCCAAACTCCCCAGCTGCGAGCACGGCAGTTGGTACGTTATACCACAGGCAGTTGCCGCTATCGAACAGCGGAGCAGGTTTTATCTCCAGGGTGTCGACATTGCGGATGATGCCGAAGTTTCGCCAATGGCGGTCGCTGTTGGCCAAAAGGGCATCGCAGACAATCATCTGCGACATAGACCTTCTCACAGCGGCCTCACCGACACCATGCTTGCCGAGGTAGCAACAGTACCGGTCGTACGTCGAGTTTCCCCGCTGACTACCAAGTACGCCCTTAACGTAAACAGCCGGAACGTATTCCTCGCGGCCGTCAAGAAAGTCGTCGCACAGACACACAGGGCCATCGAATATGCGCTCAACCGCGTAAGGAACAAACTCCCCCTTGGAAAGCAAGCGACGATGTAGAGCCGTTGCAACCGCCTCGTTAAAGGGACGCTGATCGTCCATCCCGCACCCTTTAGCCAAAACGCGAATGCCGTTTCGGATCATCCACGATTTAGGGAGCTCGCCCTCGGACGTGTTATCCGGATTTTTTAGACCGATGCCTTCCAGCCAACCCGAACGCTCTTCGGGCGCCGATCGCTCAAATTCGTTCTCAAAGTAATTGATGCTTTGCCATTTGAGTTCGACGCAATCGGCCGGCCGCAGCCAATAACAATCCGAAAGCGATAAGCCCAGGCACCGAACCGGAACCTCGATGCCATTGGCAATTCCCAGTTCACGATAGCGCGAGACGAGTCCAGGGCGGACGTCAGGCACCGACCGATGGCTCCACCACACGTTGAGCTCCCGTTTATTCACCGTAGGAGAAGAGCTCGAGCATGTGCCAAACGGCATTCGTTGCGCATCGAGGACCTCGGCGATTTCGAAGGGAAACTCACGCGTCGGATCAAATGAGACATGCGCGATCTCATGGTCGGCCGACATCAGCGTAAACTTGCGTCCCACATCAGCCGCAGGACGGCGTCCTCGCTTGCGGACCTTTTGGTAGGCGGTCGCAGAATTGTACTCGACCATCTTCCGGCCGCCCACAATATCGCACACAAGCGTCCCCGATGCGGCAAGTTGCGATATGCGGGCTTTCGTAACGCCCAACAGGCGGGCGGCATCACCCATAGATAAGTACTCAGACGTATCCATACACCGCATCACCTCGTTAAGTAATTTACACGTTTAGTTAATAGATTACATACATCATAATACTAAACAGCCCAAAGCGAAAAAAGGCCCGAAAAACGGGCCTTAGTGATTGGTCAGCCGAGTCGCAAGCTGCTCCCCTAGCGCTGCACGTAGGCGCGGACGAGCTCGTAGGTGTTGCGCACGCCGTCAATGTGGCTGCGCTCGTAGTTGTGGCTCGCGTACACGCCGGGGCCGATCAGGCCGTGACGGATATCGTAACCGGCCGAAAGCGTGGCCTCGACGTCGGAACCGTAATGCGGGTACACATCGATGGCGTAATCGAGCTCCAGCTCGCGCGCGATGTTGGACAGCGTGGTTACCAGGTCGTAGTTGTACGGACCGCCCGAATCCTTGGCGCAAATCGACACCATGCGCTCGGTGCAGCCCAGGTCGTCGCCCACGCAGCCCATGTCAACGCTGATCATCTCGCGCGTGTCGGCCGGCACAAAGGCACCGCCGTGGCCGACCTCCTCGTACACGGTAAAGAGCAGCGACACCTTACGCGAGAGGGTCACCTCGCCGTCGGCAACGGCGCGAGCCAAACCCAGCAGAATCGACGCCGACAGCTTGTCATCCAGGAAGCGGCTCTTGATGTAGCCACTCTCCGTCACCGTGGTGCGCGGATCCATAGCGATGATATCGCCCGTCTGAATACCCAGCTCGAGCACATCGTCTTTGCTGTCAACGTTCTCGTCGAGCAAGATCTCCATGTTCTTCTCGATGGTCTTGACCGGTTCATCGGCCACGTGCGCCGAAGGCTCGGTGTTGAGGACCACACCCGTATACACATTGCCGTCACGCGTGTAGACGGTGCAGTTCTCGCCATCGGCCGTAGACCACTGGTGCCCGCCGAGCGTCGTGGGACGCAAGCGACCATTGTCCTTAATGGAGCGCACCATGGCGCCCAGGGTATCGACATGGCTCGCCAATACGAGCGGCTCGCCCTCGCCGCCAAGTTCAACCAGCACGTTACCCTTATTAGAACGCTCAGGCCCAAAGCCCATATCGCGCAGGGTCTCCATTAGATAATCAGTCGCCGCACGGGTATAGCCCGTAGGCGAAGCAATCGAGGTAAGCGCCTTCAACTGCTCAGCAATATAGGAGAGCGTAGAATCCATCTGGGACACCAAAGTCACCCTTTCATATCGAATTAAACCCACAGCAACAATACCACCACGCACATTTATTTACCCAGAGAGACAACCCATCGAGCTCCCCAGAGCTGCGCCCGTCACGATAACGAGCCGGCAGGCCCCTGCCCGTTAGCCCCACAATCTTTCCGCAGGACGGAGGAAGCCCCACAGCGCGTAGCGCGCAGCGGGGCTTCCGACATGTCCGAGGACGTTCTGAAAAGCAACACCAGGGCGGGCCCGGACGAGAACAACCGACTACAGGTCGATGTGCGATTCCTTGATCGGGAACGGCTCGGCGAAGTGGCACGCGCAGCAGTGGCCCGGGGCAACTTCCTTAAACTCAGGAAGCTTCTCGGAGCAGATGCCCTGCGCGATCGGGCAGCGCGTGTGGAAACGGCAGCCGGTCGGCGGATCCAGCGGCGACGGCGGATCGCCGGCGAGGATGATGCGCTTGCGGGTCTTCTGAATATCCGGATCGGGAACCGGCACGGCAGATAGCAGCGACTGCGTGTACGGATGGTGAGGCTCGCTATAGAGCGTCTTCCAGTCCGAAACCTCGACCATCTTACCCAGATACATAACGGCAACGCGATCGGAGATGTGCTGCACGACGGACAGGTCGTGGGCAATGAAGAGATAGGCCGTACCGAACTTGTCCTGAAGTTCCTTGAGCAGGTTCAGAACCTGGGCCTGAATGGAAACATCCAGAGCGGAAACGGGCTCGTCGCAGATGATCAGCTTGGGCTTCAGAGCGAACGCACGGGCGATGCCGACACGCTGACGCTGACCGCCCGAGAACTCGTGCGGATAGCGGTTGATGTGCTCGGGGTTCAGACCGACGACGTCCAGCAGCTCACGGACACGCTCAATGCGCTCCTCCTTGGTGCCCACGCCATGAATAGTCATGGGCTCGGAGACGATCTCGCCGATGGTCATACGAGGATTGAGCGAAGCATAGGGGTCCTGGAAGATGAACTGCATCTCACGACGCATGTCCTTGATCTCATGCTTGCTCATCTCGGCAACGTCTTTGCCCTGGAAGAACACCTTACCTGCCGTCGGCTTGGTCAGGCGCATGATGGTGCGGCCCGTGGTGGACTTACCGCAACCAGACTCGCCGACCAGGCCAAAGGTCTCGCCCGGATAAATCTCGAACGAAATGTCATTCACAGCAGAGACGACGCGCTTGGAAAAACGCTTGGCGAACATGCCGGACTCTGCGGGGAACTCCTTAGAAAGATGCTCGACCTTCAGCAGCGGAGTGCGCTCGTTATTGTCTGTCATTTACGCCTCGCCTCCCTTCTTGGAATCCTTGCGCGTGCGGGACGTCTCAGGGGCGTTCTTGAGGAACTCGGGGTCACCGGAATAATGGCACGCAGAATAGTGGCCGGACTCGGTGACAACGCGCTCGGGGCGCTGCTTGCGGCACTTGTCCGTCGCATAGGGGCAGCGAGGAGAGAAGACGCAGCCCTCGGGCAGGTTCATGAGCGAAGGCGGGTTGCCGTGAATCGGCGTCAGCGGCTTCTTCTCATCGATGGCCTGCTCCGGGATGGAGCGAATAAGACCCCAGGTGTAGGGATGGCGGCTCTCGTAGAAGATTTCCTCAGCAGTACCGAACTCGACGGGACGGCCGGCGTACATAACCATAATCTTATCGGCCATATCGGCGACGACGCCCAGGTCATGGGTAATCATAATAATGGCGTTGCCGTTCTTCTCCTGCATCTCCTGCATGAGCTCGATAATCTGAGCCTGAATGGTAACATCCAGAGCCGTCGTGGGCTCGTCGGCAATCAGGATATCGGGATCGCAGGCAAGAGCCATAGCGATCATGACGCGCTGACGCATACCGCCGGAGAACTGGTGCGGATACTCATTGACGCGCTTCTCGGGCTCGGGGATACCCACGAGGTCCAAAAGCTCGGTGGCGCGCTTGAGCGCCTCCTGCTTGGAGTAGCCACGGTGCAGACGAAGGCCCTCGCCCACCTGCTTGCCGATCTTATAGACCGGGTTCAAGGAGGTCATAGGATCCTGGAAAATCATCGCGATATCGTTACCGCGAATGTGCTGCATCTCTTCCTCGGTCATCTCGAGGATAGAACGACCGCGATAGCGAACGTCGCCGCCCTCAATCTTTCCCGGAGGCATCGAGATAAGACCCATGATGGTCATGGCGGTCACGGACTTACCGGAGCCGGACTCACCGACGACACCGAGGGTCTCGCCACGATCGAGCGTGTAGGAGACACCGTCGACAGCGCGAACAACGCCATCTTCGGTGTGGAAATACATCTTAAGGTCATCGACCTCGAGCAGATGCTGGCCCTCGGGAAGCGGCTGGTCCTTCAGGTCCACATAGTTCTTGTTCTTCTTCATCCTTATGCGTCCTTCATCTTGACGTCGAGGGCGTCGCGCAAACCGTCACCCAGCAGGGTGAAGGCGAGCACCGTCGAGAGAATTGCCAGACCGGGCATGATCATCATCCAGGGAGCAGTCAGAAGATACTGCTGACCGTCCTGAATCATGGAGCCCCACGAAGGCGTAGGCGGAATAACGCCCATGCCGAGGAAGGACAGAGCGGACTCGGTCAGAATAGCGCCGCCGATGTTCATGGTCGCGTAGACCACGATGGAAGCAACGGAGTTCGGGAAGATATGGCGCATAACGATACGGGCATCGGATGCACCCATGGCACGGGCGGCGTCAACATAGTCGTTCTCTTTGACCGTGAGGATCGCGGATCTAAAGACGCGCGCAATCGAAGGCCAGCCGAGAATACCGATGGCGATGAAAACATTTTGAAGACCACGGCCGATAACGGCGATCATGGCGACGACGAACAGCACGTACGGGAACGCCAGGAAGATGTCCGCGCAGCGCATGATAATCGTATCCCAGATGCCGCCATAGAAACCGGCAAGGGCGCCCATGACCAGACCGATCACCGTAGAGATGGCGGTGGCCATAATACCGACGGAAAGCGAAACGCGTGCACCGTAGATAACACGGACGAGAATGTCACGACCAAGAGAGTCGGTGCCAAACGGGTGCTCGGCACACGGAGCCAGCAGCGAAGTCTCGGCCATGGTGGTCGAGTCAGAAGCCGTAGGAGAGCCGAGCCAGGGCTTAGCCCACAGATCGGCGGTCAGGGCGACCACAACAACGATGATGATCCAGCAGACACCGATAACGGCGAGCTTGTTCTTACGAAGACGCTTAAAAGCGTCGCCCCACAGCGTGCGGGACTTGGCGGGAGCAGATGCGGCCTTGGGGGCGGTAGCCTGCTCCTGAGACTGAGAATCAGTTTCCTGCATGAGACGTACCTCCCTTAGGCCTTATCCGACGGACCGCCAAGGCGGATGCGCGGGTCGAGGAATGCATAGCTAATGTCGACGAGCAGGTTGATCACCATAACGACGACAACAATGAGCGTAACGCCGCCCATAACGATGGGCCAGTCGCGCATGCTAATGGCGCGGTAGACCTCGAAGCCGATGCCGGGCCAGTTAAAGACCGTCTCGGTCAGGATGGCGCCCGAAAGCATGCCGCCGAAGTCGACACCAATATAGGTAACGACGGGGATGAGTGCATTCTTAAGCGCATGCTTGATAATGATCGCGCGATTGGAGAGACCCTTGGCCTTTGCCGTACGGATGTAATCCTGGTTCATGACGTCAAGCAGCTGCGAGCGCATAATGCGGGCGGCATAAGCGGTCGAAACCGAAGCCAGCGTAATGGTCGGAAGCACATAGTGCATCCAATCCTGATACTGAGAGCTGGAACCGCCGGCACCCGAGATCGGCATGGAGAATGCACCGCCCGTGGCGTCCTTGAGAATGACGCCAAAGAACAGCTGCAGCAACATACCGAGCCAGAAGGCCGGGACGGCAACGAGAATCGACGTGGTGAGCGTTACCAAAATATCCCAGAAGGAATAACGCTTGACCGCCGAAATGATACCCGCACCGATACCCATGATTGCCTCGAGCACGATAGCGCACGCGGCAAGTTTGACCGTATACGGATACTTCTGGGCAAAGATTTCCGTAACCGGCAGCTTGCGCTGGTACGAATTGCCCAGATCGCCATGAAGCAGGCCGTTCATGTAATACAAGTAACGGTCCACGAGCGACGTTTGAACGGGGTCGCCGTTCTCGTCAAGGATCGCGTTGCCGTCCTCGTCCGTCTGGACCAGGTGATAGCGAACGCGAAGCTGAAGCTCTACCTCGGGGGACAGAGCCTTGTCTCCACCGATCAGCTTGATCGGATCTCCCGGCACGATATTCTGGAGGGCGAACAGAATCAGCGTAACGCCCAAAAACACCGGGATGAACTGAAGCACACGTTTAACGATGTACTTACCCATACCACTCCCCTATCTAGGGATTAACCTAAATGGGATGCCGATCGCCAGACCGGCATCCCAAAATTACCATCAGCCAGTTTACCCCAGGTTAGGGAGAACTGTATGTTTCCCATGAGGTCTACGTAAATACTTGACCCTCACGGAAGCTGCAAAACCCTTAGGCGAGCTCGGCGGTACCCAGATCGGCGTGCTTCTGCGGATCAACATAGAGATGCTTGACGCGGTCAGAGCCAGCGATGGTGTGCGTGTAGAACATCACCGGGATAACCGGGCAGTCAGCGGCGACCATGGCGTCGGCCTCCCGCATCTTGGCGATGCGCTCCTCGTCATCAACCGTGGTGCGGGCCTCGTCGACCTTGGCATCGAACTCGGGGTTGCTGTAACCGGAGCGGTTGTCGCCACCGAGGGAGTCGGAGTGGAACAGCGGGTACAGGAAGTTGTCCATGATCGGGTAATCGGCGATCCAGCCCAGACGGCCGAACTGATAGTTGAAGTTCTGATACTGCTCGAGCAGGGCAGACCACTCAGGGGTATCGGAGACAGCGGTAACGCCAACCTTGGCGAGGTCGCCGATGATGGACTCCATGATCTCCTTGTGACCACCGTCCTGGTTGTAGGAAAGGGTCACATTAATGCCACGATCGCCGTTAGCGCCAGCGGGAGCGACCTTGTCGAGGTACTCGTTAGCCTTGTCGACGTCATAGGCGCAGAACTCCCATGCGCCCTCCTTGTAGCCGGCGATTCCCGGAGGAACGATGCCGTCAGCGGGGGTACGGGTACCCTTGAAGATGGTCTTGCAGATGGCCTCACGGTTGATGGCCAGGGAGATGCCCCTGCGCAGGTCGGCGTTATTGAACGGCTCGGCCGTGGTGTTGCAGGTCAGATAGTACGTGGAAGGCTCGGCACCGAGCAGCATATGCTCGCCGTCACCCATGGTGTAGCCGTCCTTGGACTCGCCACGGTCCTTCTTTGCGGCGTCGATCTGAGCAACGGGAACGTCGCAGACATCGAGGTTACCGGCCTGGAACTCCTTGTAAGCGGTCTCCATGTCCTTGATGACCTGGAAGTGGATGGCGTCGATCTTGGCCTTGTCGCCATAGTAATCGTCAAACTTCTTGAGGTTGATCTCCTGACCATCCTCCCACTTGCCGTCCATCATGAACGGGCCGTTACCGACCGGGGCAAGGTAGAAGCTCTTGACATCGGACTCGGCGCACTCGGGAACCGGGGACAGAGCCGGGTGAGAGGCGACGAAGGGGAAGTCGGCGTAAGCGGAAGACAGCTTGACGACGAGGGTCTCATCGTCGGGGCAAGTAACACCGCTGAGCTCGGTAGCGTTGCCGGCAAGCAGATCGTCATAGCCCTCGACCATGGAAAGGTGGTAGGAGACCTCGGAAGGACCATACTCGGTAGCGATGGCCGACTTGGTGTTGACCAGGCGCTCCCAACCGAGCTTGAAGGACTTGGAAGTAACGTCGTCACCGTTGTGGAACTTGGCCTTCTTGATCTTGAAGGTGAACTCGGTGGCGTCGTCGTTAGCCTCAAAGGACTCGCAAGCCAGCGGAACGATCTCGCCCTTCTCGGGGTCGTACTCCGTCAGAGCGTCGAAGAGCTGGTACTCGACCTGAGTGCCCTGATCCTCCTGGACGTTGTAGGGGTCGATGCAGACCGGGTTGTTGATGTAGAAGTTCAGCGTCGAACCGGAGTCAGATCCGGAAGCGTCGCCGCCCTTCTTGCCGCACGCGGCAAGAAAAGCCATGGAGCTCGCAGCGAGGGTGCCGCCAACAAAGGCGCGACGACCCATAACGGGCTGGTGGAACATAGAATCAGCCATGCCATCCTCCTTATGAGATAGGACAAAGTGAATTCGGCCGGGCAACGTCGAGACAGCCCATTCGAACCATTCAAACGCGGTCCGCCGTTATGGCTGGTTATGCAGTGCGGACCAACGTTTCGCAATACAGTAGCGCATTTTATGCACAATATGGCGCTAATTCCGGTTAACGGTCGAGAATTTCTTTAGTTAGGCGAAGTATGTGGGGATATTTTGACTCTATTACAAGTCTGTAAACAAAAAGGGCCCCGCACATGCGGGACCCTTTACAAACGTATATACGCCGATGCTTAGTAGCCGACGATGCCCTGCGGGAAGAAGAACATGCACAGAACGACACACACAGCAAAAACGACGGCCATAATTACCGTCAGGCGATCGAGGTTCTGCTCCATGACGCCCGTGGCAGAGCTGGAGTTATACAGCGAGCTAGCGATCATATCCGAAACGCCGGTACCCTTACCGGAGTGCATCAGGACGAGAATCGTCAGCGCCACGGCAGAGATAGCCCAAACGACAAACAGAAGAATCTGGAACGGACCCATAGATAAGCTCCTTAATAGAACAATTTAAACTCCAGTACTGTACCACAACCCCCAACACTCCCCCACCTGCCATTTAGGGACGGGTTAGAAATGGCAGAAATACCAAAAAGGGGGTCGTCCGGTTGTGGACAACCCCCTTACTAGAAAACGGTATTTGTTTTCTATTAGGCCTCGGTGGCGAGCACGCGGCCCGTCATCTCGGCGGAAGGCTCAATACCAGCCATCGTGAGCATGGTCGGGGCGATATCGGAAAGACGGCCATCCTCGATACCGGTGAGCTTGGCCTTATCATCAACGATGATGAACGGCACGCGGTTGGTGGTGTGAGCCGTAAACGGATGCTTGGAACCGTCGGAAGCAACGTCAAACATGTGATCGGCGTTGCCATGGTCGGCGGTAATCAGCGCAAAGCCGCCCTTGGCGAGAATCGCCGGGACAACCTTGGACAGAGCATCGTCAACAGCCTCGACGGCCTTAACGGCGGCGTCGAAGACACCGGTGTGACCAACCATGTCGCAGTTCGCGAAGTTCACGATGTAGAAATCAGCGCGATCCTCGTTGATGGCGGCGACGAGCTTCTCAGTAACCTCGGGAGCGCTCATCTCGGGCTGCAGATCGTAGGTAGCGACCTTGGGGGAAGCGACGAGCACGCGCTCCTCGCCCTCCTTGGGCTCCTCGATGCCACCGTTGAGGAAGAACGTCACGTGAGCGTACTTCTCGGTCTCGGCGGTGTGCAGCTGCTTCAGGCCATTGGCTGCGATGACGTCGGCCAGAACGTTCTCGGGGAACGTCTTGGGGAAGGCGACCTCGACGTCAAACGTCGGATCGTACTCGGTCATCGTCACAAAGTGCGAGAGCTTGATCTGCTCGCGCTCAAAGCCGTCGAACTCCTTGTCCGTGAACACGCGGGTCATCTGACGGGCGCGGTCGGGACGGAAGTTGAAGAAGATGGCCGCGTCACCCTCGTGGATGCCCTCGTTGTGGGCAGCGAAGGGCTCGACGAACTCGTCGCCGCGCGGGTCCTTCTCGTAGTAGGCCTTGATACCGGCAACGGGATCGGTATCGGCGTCGGACGCATTGACCATGACGTCGTAGGCACGCTGGATGCGCTCCCAACGGTTGTCGCGGTCCATGGCCCAATAGCGGCCCGAAACGGTGGCGACGCGAGCGTCGCAACCGGTCTCCTCGGAAATCTTAGCCAGGAAGGCGCAGAACTCGCTCATGTAGCCGGCACCGGACTGCGGGTCGACATCGCGACCATCCATAAAGGCGTGGACGCGAACGCTCTTGACGCCATGCTGGGCAGCCATCTTGACCAGGGCCTCGACATGGTTCATGTGAGAATGAACGCCGCCGGGGCTCATAAGGCCCATGAGGTGCAGGGTCTTGCCTTCGGCCTTGACATCGTCCATGGCCTTGACGAAGACCTCGTTCTTGGCGATAGAGCCATCCTTGATAGCGTTATTGATGCGCGAAAGCTCCTGGAACACGATGCGGCCGGCACCGATGTTGAGGTGACCTACCTCGGAGTTGCCCATCTGACCGTCGGGAAGGCCCACGTCCTCGCCCGAAGCACCGAGCGTGGTGTGGGGATACTGAGCGTACAGGCTATCAAGGAAGGGCGTCTTGGCAGCGGCGACGGCGTTCTCGCCATCAGCCGGAGCAAGGCCGCAGCCATCCATGATGATCAGGAGTGCAGGAAGATGACGCTGTGCCATATGTCCTACTCGCCTGCCTTGACGACCATAGAGGCGAAGTCGGCAGCCTTGAGCGAAGCGCCGCCCACGAGGGCGCCGTCAACGTCAGGCTTGGCGACGAGCTCGGCAATGTTGCCGGGCTTAGCGGAACCACCGTACAGGACGCGGATACCGTCGGCGAGCTCCTCGCCGAACATCTCCTTGAGGGTCTCACGGATAGCGCCGCAGACCTCCTGAGCGTCCTCGGCGGTAGCGGTCTTGCCGGTGCCGATAGCCCAGATGGGCTCGTAGGCGACGACGACCTGCTTGGGGCAGGTGATCTCAAGACCAGCAAGGCCAGCCTTGACCTGGTTCACGACGTGCTCGACATAGGTGCCAGCCTCGCGGACCTCGAGGGACTCGCCGCAGCAGAAGACGGGAACAAGACCGGCGGCAACGAGGGCCTTGGCCTTCTTGTTCTGATCCTCGTCGGTCTCGTGGAAGTAGTCGCGACGCTCGGAGTGACCGATGATGCAGTAGGTGCAGCCAGCGGACTTGAGCATGTCGCAAGAGGACTCACCGGTGAAGGCACCCTTGGCCTCCCAGTACACGTTCTGAGCACCGAGGGCGATGGGGGCAGCCTGAATACGGTCATGAACCGTGGTGATGTCAATGGTCGGAGGGCAGACGAGCACCTCGACGCCAGCCGGAACCTCGGGCAGAGCCTGAGCCAGCTCATCGGCGAGCTTGGCGGCCTCGGCGACGTCGTTGTTCATCTTCCAGTTACCAGCGATAAGAAGGGTGCGATTAGGCATCGAGAAGCGCCTCCACTCCGGGCAGGGCCTTACCCTCGACGAGCTCCATGGAAGCGCCACCACCGGTGGAGATCCAGCTCATCTTGTCGGCCAGGTTGAACTTGTTGACAGCTGCGACGGAGTCGCCACCGCCGATGATCGAGGTGCAGTCGGCCTCGGCGACGGCCTCGGCGATAGCCTGGGTGCCGTGAGCGAAGTTGTCGAACTCGAATACACCCATGGGGCCGTTCCAGAACACGGTCTTGGCGCCCTTGACGGCCTCGGCGTAGAGCTCCTCGGTCTTGGGGCCGATGTCCATGCCCTCACGATCGTCGGGGATAGCGTCGGAAGCGACAACCTCGGGGACAGCGTCCTCGCCAAAGTGATCGGCAACGCGGTTGTCGATGGGGAGCAGGATCTTGACGCCCTTCTCCTCGGCCTTCTTGAGCATCTCGCCGGCGCGCTCGACCCAGTCCTCTTCCTTGAGGGACTGACCGACGGTCAGGCCCTGAGCCAGGAAGAAGGTGTAGGCCATGCCGCCACCGATGATCAGGGTGTCAGCGGAGTCGATGAGGTGATCGAGAACGCCGATCTTGGAGGAAACCTTGGAACCGCCGACGATAGCGACGAAGGGGCGCTCGGGCTCGGCGAAGATGCCGGTCAGCGTGTCGACCTCCTTCTCGAGCAGGAAGCCGGCGACGGCAGGCAGGTAAGCGGCGGGGCCCACGACGGAACCCTGGGCGCGGTGAGCGGTGCCGAAGGCATCGAGAACGAAGACGTCACCATAGGAAGCGAGCTTCTTGGCGATCTCGGGATCGTTCTTCTTCTCACGCTTGTCAAAACGGACGTTCTCGAGAACGAGGACCTTGCCCGGCTCGACGGCGGCAACAGCCTCAGCAGCCTTCTCGCCGTAGGTGTCGGCGACAAAGGCAACATCGAGACCAGAGAGCTCAGCGAGCTTCTTGGCGACGGGCTCGAGGGACAGCTCGGGCTGGAAGCCGGTGCCATCGGGACGGCCGAGGTGGCTCATGAGGATGACGCGAGCGTTGTGCTCAACGAGGTAGTTGATGGTGGGCAGGGCAGCCTTGATGCGGGTGGTATCGCCAACGACGCCATCCTTGATAGGCACGTTGAAGTCAACGCGGACGAGAACGCGCTTGCCGTCGACATCGATGTCGCGGACGGTCTTCTTGGTAAAGGCCATGTTTGCTTCTACCTTTCGTACGTGTCTGCCTCCCATTACGGCAGACGATTTCCTATAAAAAGGGCGCGACCCTAGGGTGTAAGCCCTATGAGGCCGCGCCCTTCTTTAGACGCTCAACGAGCTATTCGCTAAAAGCTAAATTAAGCAACGAACTTCTCGAAGTACTTGATGGTGCGGACCATCTGAGAGGTGTAGGAGTTCTCGTTGTCGTACCAAGAGGTGACCTGAACGAGGGTCTGGCCGTTGCCGAGGTCAGAGCACATGGTCTGAGTGGCGTCGAAGATGGAGCCGTGGGTCTCGCCGATGATGTCGGTGGAGACGATGTCGTCCTCGTTGTAACCGAAGGTCTCGGAGATGGTGGAAGCGTAGGCCTTCATAGCGGCGTTGACCTCGTCGACGGTGACCTTCTTGTCAACGACAGCGTAGAGGTTGGTGATGGAGCCGGTCGGCGTCGGGACGCGCTGGGCGGCACCGATGAGCTTACCGTTGAGCTCGGGGAGAACCAGGCCGATAGCCTTGGCAGCACCGGTGGTGTTGGGGACGATGTTGACGGCGCAGGCGCGGCTACGACGCTTGTTGCCCTTGCGCTGCGGGCCGTCGAGCGGCATCTGGTCGCCGGTCCAGGCGTGAATGGTGGTCATGATGCCGGACACGATGGGAGCGAAGTCGTTCAGACCCTTGGCCATCGGGGCGAGGCAGTTGGTGGTGCAGGAAGCAGCGGAGATGATGTTGTCCTCAGCGGTCAGCGTCTCGTGGTTGACGTTGTACACGATGGTGGGCAGATCGCTGCCGGCCGGAGCGGAGATGACGACCTTCTTGGCGCCAGCGTTGATGTGGGCCTGAGCCTTAGCCTTGCTGGTGTAGAAGCCGGTGCACTCGAGAACGACGTCGACGTCGAGGTCGCCCCAAGGCAGGTTGTTGGCGTCGGCCTCCTTGTAGATCTTGATCTCCTTGCCGTCAACGGTGATGGAATCCTCGCCAGCAACGACCTCGTGATCGCGAGCGTAGTTGCCCTGCGTGGAGTCGTACTTCAGCAGGTAAGCGAGCATATCGGGAGAGGTGAGGTCGTTGATAGCGACGATCTCGGAGCCCTCATGACCGAACATCTGACGGAAAGCCAGACGACCGATGCGACCGAAGCCGTTAATAGCAACCTTTACTGCCATTGTGTCTCCTTTCGTAAGGCCCCCGCAAGCTACAGCGCCCGCCGTTGAGGCCCACAAACTAACCACTCGCCTAATATACCTTTTTTTTGACTTGAATTTCACGAGAATGCTCGAAATTGAAAATCAAATTTACGTTAAAACGTTTTAAAGAATAAAATAGCAGCTAAATCCGTATATAAGTCGATACTTTAAACTACCCGTTTGCTTCAATGAGCTTTTCAAGCCTCAAAACTCGATGGTAGAGGGCCGACTTCGACAAGGGAGGGTCAGCCATCTCCCCTAAATCACGCAGCGACAGATCGGGATAGCGCTCGCGCAGGTCGCAAAAGACCGCCAAGGCATCCGGAAGCGCATCGCGAAGGCCGCGCTGCTCGAGCTCATCGATAAGCGCAAGCTGATGTTGGGCAGCACCGGCGCTTCTGGTCTGGTTGGCGAGCTCGGCGTTCACGCGACGGTTCACATCGTTCTTAACCAACTTGACCGCGCGCGCCTCCTCAATCTCGGCAACGCTGCGCTTGGCACCAATCAGCTTTAATAAATGCTCGATTTCCTCGGCGCTCTTAATGTACACGGCATATGACCCCCGCCGCGCATTAACACGAGCATGGACCCCAATCTGCCCCAACAGGTCGCAAAGCCCCTTGGCATATTGCTCGCCCTGCACCGCGATCTCCAAATGAAAATCGCCGCGTGGATCGGCCACGAAGCCGCCCGCGATGAGCGCGCCGCGGATGTAGGCAAGCCTGCAGCAGGGACGGGCAACGATGTGTCGGGGAACACCAGCAACGAGCCCTCCCCTGCGGTCTAGAATGCCCAGCAGCACCAGAGCCTTGTCCAGGTCGGGTTGATCGGGCAGGGTAATGAGATAGTTACGGACCTTATGCAAGACCGATTTACGAACGGTGAATTCCGTTTTGAGCTTAAGGATGCGATGCGTCAGCGTGATCATCGTGCGCGCGACGGCTCCCGTCTCGGTCGCGACCGTCAAACGATACCGCCCGGAGCCGGCCAACGAAAGCGTACCGCTCACACGCGTCAGGGCGGCAAGCGTCGACAAATCGCAGTATTCACATTCGGGTTCGCAGCGCGCAAGCTCGTCGCGCACCTCAGCGGTAAACGACATGCAGGCCTATGCCTTCGTGTTGGCGCGCGACAGGTCGCGGTGGGAGATGCTCACGTGATACTGGGCGCCTTCCAGGTAACGGGCCGTGGCCTCGGCAATGGCGACGCTACGGTGCTGTCCGCCCGTGCAGCCGATGGCGATAGAAAGCTGCGGCTTACCCTCCGCGATATAGCCCGGCATCACCGTATCGAGCAGCTGCGTCCAGGCCTTCCAGAACTCCTGGGTCTTGGGATGGTCCAGAACAAAGTCGGAGACTTTCTTATCGAGACCGGTCATGGTACGCATCTCGGGATCGTAAAACGGATTGGGCAGGAAGCGAACGTCGATCATAATGTCCGCCTCGACGGGCATACCGTGCTTAAAGCCAAACGAGAACACGTGAACGTCCATGAGCTGCTGGTCGGACAACTCGGAGAACGCCATGCGCAATTTGTTGCGCAGGGCAGAGGTGCGCAGGCGGCTCGTGTCGATAATCATATCGGCTCGATCGCGCACGCCCTGCAGCTGAAGGCGCTCGCGCTGAATGGCATCGGCCGTAGTCTCCCCCGGCTTGGCAATGGGATGACGGCGGCGATTTTCGCTGTAGCGACGAATCAGCACCTCGTCAGAAGCCTCCAGGAACACGATGTCGCAGCTCATCTCGCGCTCTTCGAGCGCGGCGACCGCATCGAGCAACTCGTCAAACAGTCCCTGGCTACGCAAATCGCAGGTGACGGCGAGATGCCTGCCCACGCCCGTATTGATGCCGACGAGCTCGGCAAGCTGGGCGATGAGACGCGGAGGTAGGTTATCAATGCAAAAATAGCCCATGTCCTCGAACACGTGCATGGCCTGTGTGCGGCCCGATCCGGACATTCCGGTGATGATGACGATATCGGGGATGCGCTCCGAGCGCTCCGCCGCATCCATGGCATCTCCCTTTTGCATGTGCTGCCTCCCAAAAACAAGCGCGGGACCCAGCAACCCGGATCCCGCGCGGTCAATTGCCTATATTGAGTATACCGCCCCGAGCGGATACGAGGCCTGTCTTACGCCTCAAGCGCAGCCTTGAACCAACTCGTAATACTCGTGGGGTGCGTGATGGCGGTGCCGACGACAACGGCCCAGGCGCCAGCATCGATCGCAGCGCGAGCCTCCTCGGGCGTGTGCACGCGGCCCTCGCAGATGATGGGAAGACCGGGGAATTCCTCGGTCGCCTGACGCAGGAGTGGCAGGTCGGGGCCATCGGCCATGGTGCAGTCGATGGCGGCGACGCCGTGAGAAAGCGTGGTGGATACCAGGTCAAAGCCCATATCAACCGCACGGCGAATGTCCTCGATGGTGGCACAATCCGCCATCAGGAGCACGCCCTCCTCGTGCAGCGGGCGGAAGGTATCCTCGACCGTCTTGCCATCGGGACGCGGACGATCGGTGGCGTCGATCGCCACGATATCGGCACCGGCAGCAACGCAGGCGCGAGCGTGACGCAGCGTCGGCGTGATGTAAACGCCCTCGTGTCCATCCTTCCACAGGCCGATGACGGGAACCTCACAGCGACCCTTAATAGCGGCAATGTCGGCAAGGCCCTGACAGCGAATGGCGGCGGCGCCGCCAAGCTCGCAAGCGCGAGACATTTGAGCCATGGTCTCGGGCGTACGAAGCGGCTCGCCCATATACGCCTGAACGCTCACGACGAGCTTGCCCTTCAGGGACTGGATCAAAGGATCAACGGTCATGTTCGACTCAACCTTTCTCAAAACAGCCTTCTGAGACACCGCACCTTGACGTTCAAACCGTCGCTCGCGTACCGAAGTACGCTTCGCTCCTCTTTCACGTCAATCTGCGGCACCTCAGAAGGCGCACTTGGTAGTTATGTTTACTTCAACGACGCAAGAAGGTGTTCGGCGGCGCCGATGAGCGGCGCGTCGCCCTCCAGAGAACCGATGAGGATCGGCGTGTCCTGAAGCGGGTCGAGCGCCTGGCTGGCATAGCCCTCGTGCACCGAGTCCTTCCACGTTTGCGAACGCCAATCGGGACCCTGGTGAATCACACCTCCCGAAAGCACGATGACCTCGGGATCCAAGATGTTGGCAAGCGAGCCCAAGCTGGCGCCCAGCGCAAAGCCGGCGTCATGGATGACCTCGGTCGCCTTTGCGTCGCCTGCACGGCACAGGTCGTTCACATCGCGACCGACCGAAGGACGGCTGGGGTCGACGCGGCCAAAGCGCTCATCGTACATACGACCAATGGAAGTGCCCGAAGCAACCGACTCCAGATGGCCGGAACGCCCGCAGGCGCAGGGAATGCCGACGGCAGCCGAGCACTCGATGTGGCCCATATGGCCAGCAGCACCATGGAAGCCCTGCATCACGCGGCCGTTCTCGACATATGCGCCGCCGATACCCGTACCGATGCCAAGACACAAGACGGAGAACTTGCCCTTGCCGACACCCCAGTGGGCCTCGCCCAGAGCATGAGCCTGCACGTCGCCCACAACGGCAACGGGAAGACCAAGGTCCTCGCGCAGACGCGGCCCCAACTGAACGCCGGACCAGCCGGGCATGATCTCATTGGCATACGCAATGGCGCCCGTCTTGGGATCGACGACGCCTGCGGCACCGATACCGACACCGAGAACCTCGACATCGGGATTCGCCTCAAGAGCGGCCTTGATAGACGCCTCGATACGCTGGAAGACGGCCTCGCCGCCCTCTTGGGCCTCTGTGGGAACCTCGGCCTCAAAAACGGGATGGGGCACACTACCGTCAGCCGGGTACTCCATGATGGCAGTCGCGATCTTAGTTCCGCCGATATCGACAGAACAGACGTACTTGTTCTCCATGTCGCTCTCCTTCGGAGATAAAAAACAACTATAGGAAATGCGCCGTCAGGCTAGCCGTCACAGCGCAGTAAAGGTTATCCAGGTGCCCAAGATCGCCGAGAAACCGTGTGGCCATTGACCTAATAGTCATGGCCACACGGTTGAACGGCGAGGTCGGGTGCCTAGGAAAGCTTTACAGGAGGCCGTTGTCCTGGAGGACCTTCCTAATAGCCTCGACGTTCTCGCCGGTCATGGCCTTCACCGGGCGCGGCATGGTCGGGCTGTCGAAGATACCCATGAGGTTCATAGCGGTCTTGAAGGCGCCGACGCCACCGGCATAGCCCTGGACGCCCGAGGTGACATCCCAGATGTGCGAAATCTCATTGAGGCGATCCTGCTCGGCCTTGACGGTAGCCCAGTCACCAGCCTGAGCGGCCTTCCACTGACGAACGTAGCCCTCGGGCTCAACGTTGGCGAGACCCGGGACAGAGCCGTCGGCGCCACCGAGGTAAGCGCCGTCGACAACAACCTCGTGGCCGGTGAGGATGCTCATCGGATGGCCGTTCTTCTCGTTCTCCTGAACGAGGTAGCGGAACGAGATGTCATCACCCGAGGAATCCTTGACGCCAGCAAGGACGCCCTCGGCGCCGAGCTTGGCAAGGAGCTTCCAGGGGAGCTTGGTGTGAACGCAGACGGGAATGTCATAGGCAAAGATGGGCAGGTCAAGCTCCTCGTGCAGGATGCGGAAGTGCTCCTCGACCTCGGTCATGCCCTGCAGGGCATAGAACGGGCAGGTGGCGACGAGGGCATCGGCGCCCAGCTCCTGAGCGACCTTGCCGTGCTCAATCATGCGCTCGGTCTCGGTATCGATGATGCCGACCAGAACAGGCACGCGGTGGTCGACGATGCGGACGGCCTCGGCGATGATCTGGCGACGACGCTCGTCGGTGGAGAAAACGACCTCACCCGAAGAGCCCAAGAAGAACAGGCCATCGACGCCGGCATCGATCATGCGGTTGATGCTGCGCTCAAAGGAGGCAACATCGAGCTGATGATCTTCGGTATCGGGAACAACGACGGGAGGGATAACGCCGGTGAATTTCTGAGTTGCCACAAGAATCTCCTTAGTTGTCTGGCGGGCGGCCCTATGCCACCCACTCTTGTTGGCAGTGTCCAGGCCGTCTAGGCCAAAGAACACGAGTAGAACGTTTGGTTAAAAAAGTCTACGACTTCGTTTTCGAACGCATTGATGCGCTCGTGAGCGTATTTTGCATAGATGATATGCCTCCGGTCACACTCAAGACCGTTGAATACGGCAAACTGATCCTTGGGATCGCTCACGGTATCCATAAGCGATGTGCCCATGAGCACCGATCCGCGCACCCGAGACGACAGCACCTCGAGGCCGCCAGGAAGCGGATTGGCAACCGCCGTGCGGGCGAGGCCCCGCTCGTCCAGAGCAGAAACCGCCAGCGCGACTCCGCCGCCAAGACCCTCGCCCCATGCAAAGATGCGTTCGGGGTCCATGCCATCAAGATTGCGCGCGACCTCCGCCAACGCGCAGCCCCAACGGACGCGCCTGACAAAAGCGGGCGAGGTAATCCCCTGCCGCAGATCGCTGGGTCCAATCGCCTCATCGTCCAGCGCAAGCACGGCATATCCCATGGCCGCAAACCTCGTCATGTGATGCCATCCCCGCACGGGTCGGTCGATGTCGTGAAACATCAGACATAGCGGCACAAGCTCGGATGCTCGGGCGCGACCGGCAGGCTCGATCAAACGTGCGTGGACCACATCGCCACCAAGCTCAAAGGAAACCTCGGAGTAGCGGGCATACGGATTGGCGAAATCGATCGCCGTAATGGCCAGGCCTTGAATCTCAAGATCCATAGCACATGTCTCCAAATCAGAAACATCTGCCTGAACATCACCGTGCCAGTCCCGATATTCAGAGAGCCTTGACGAAACCGTTCCGGGAATCCCCACAAGGTCGGGGACAATCAGCTCGCCGACATTGCTCTCGCACTTAGACATGAGCCTTCCCTCCCTTGCAGAAAAACGGAATGATCAGATCGTCAAAATCCTGAATCTCCTCGTGGCCAAAGCCTTCAAAGAACTCATGACGCTTTTCACAGGTCAGGTTGTTATAGACCGCAAACTGCGTCGCTGGCGGACAGACGGTATCGGCTGTGCCGGTGCCAAACAGCACGGGGCATTTGACCATAGGGGCAAAGTTCTTGGAATCGAAGTACGCCAGCTTGGCATAGGCTTCGTCGATACGAGTCGAGTCCTCGTCAAACCAGCGAGACCAATAGCGCAGGCCCTCGTAGGCAATGTCGTCGGCATCCAAATCCCAGACCAGGCGGAAATCCGACAGGAAGGGATAGAGGATGGCGGCGCGATTGATAAGCTCGCTGTTAAGTGCACAGGTCGCAATGCCCAAACCGCCGCCCTGCGACGCGCCGTTCACAAACACACGGGCAAGATCGATGCCCTCGAGCTCGCGAACGATGCGGCACAGGATGCGAATATCTTGGTGCAAGCGGACATAGTAGAGGTTGGCCGGATCACCGTCGATACCGGCGACGATATGGCCCGCGACCGTTGTGCCCTCAAATCCACCAATGTCCTCGGAGGGACCTCCTTGGCCGGGGCAGTCGAGGGCGATGAGTGCCATGCCCATGCCCGCAAACGACGCCTGCTCAAACCAGCTGCGGCTTGCACCCGGATACCCATGGAACTGAAGTACCAATGGCACGGGCTCGTCCGAGACGGGTTTAAGGTACTTGGCATGCAGGCGAGCGCCACACATGCCGGTATACCAGAGGTCGAAAAGCTGGCAGGTCACGGCATCGGTGACCGATGCCGCCTCGATCGCATAGTCGAGCTCGACGGCATCGGCCTCGGCCATGCGGTCATTCCAAAAGAGATCGAAATCTGATGGACGGGGCATGGCGCCTCGATATTCACCAAATTGATGTTGTAGCTCCTGAGCACTTGGCATGGCTCGTGAACCCAACCTTTCGAAATCGCAACGGAGGGGCGCCCGGCAAGGGAACCGGGCGCACGGGAGGGAAAGCGAGGCTACTCGCCGAGCTTGGGATGCAGCAGCGACGGCGCAGCGCCGAGCAGCATCTTGGTGTAGGGGTCCTGGGGGTGCTGGAAGACCTGCTTGGCCTCGCCCTGCTCGACGATCTTGCCGCCATTCATAACGATGATGTCGTCAGAGATATAGCGGACCGTCTGGATGTCATGGCTGATGAACACCATGGCCAGGCCGAGCTCCTTCTTAAGGTCGGTCAGCAGGTTCAGAATCTGCGCGCGGACCGAAACGTCCAGAGCCGAGGTGGGCTCGTCGGCGATGATGGCATCGGGGTTCAGCGACAGGGCACGGGCAATTGCGACGCGCTGGCGCTGGCCGCCCGAAAGCTGGCCGGGAAGAACCTCGGCGGCGGAACTGGGCAGACCGGTGAGCTCCAAGAGCTCCTTGACGCGCTTCTCCTGCTCGGCCTCGGTACCCAGGTTGTGAACGCGCATGGGGTCGAGCAGCTGCTCGCGAACGACCATGCGGGGGTTGAGCGCCGTAGCCGGATTCTGGAACACGACCGAGATGACGCGGCCCATGTGACGACGGTCCTCGGCGGTACGCTTGGTAACGTCCTTGCCCTTAAAGTAGACCTTGCCGCTCGTGGGGGCCTGCAGGCCGCACATGACGTTGGCGGTGGTGGACTTACCGCAACCGGACTCGCCGACGATGCCGATCGTCTGACCGGGCATGAGCTTAATCGTTACACCCTGGACGGCGTGAACCAGGTTAGGGTGCAGAATCGAGCCGGTACGAGTCCTAAAGGTGACGTGGACGTCATCAAGGAAGATGATCGGCTCGACGCCGTTGACTGCGGTCTCGCTCATCTACATCACCTCCGCGTGAGGGGTCAAACCATTTGCCTTGAGCACCTCGTCGGGGAGCTCGGAATAGAAGTGCTCGGTGCCGGGCACGCGCTTGAAGACCGGACGGGTGTCCAGGCCAATACGCGGATGGCTCGAGCGGGGCGCGAAGCGATCGCCCTTGGGGAAATCGCGCGGGCTCGGAACGGCGCCGGGCACCTGGTGCAGGCGGCCCGAACCGCTCTCGATGGACAGGACGGAACCCAGAAGACCGCGGGTGTACTCGTGGATCGGGTTGGTGAGCAGCTCCTTGGTGGGCGCCTGCTCGATAACCTGACCGGCGTACATCACCGTGATGTTATGGGCGACCTCGGCGACCAGCGCCAGGTCATGCGAGACGAAGATCATGGCAAAGCCGAGCTTGGCCTGAAGGTCGTTGAGCAGCTTGATGACCTGCTTCTGGACGGTAACGTCCAGGGCGGTCGTGGGCTCGTCGCAGATGACCAGCTTGGGGTCGCGGGTAAGGGCCATAGCGATCAGAACACGCTGACGCTGGCCACCGGAAAGCTCATGCGGGTAGCTCTCGAGCGTACGCTTGGGGTCGAGGCCCACGAGCTCCAGGAGTTCCTCGGCGCTGCGGGTGCCGCCGCGCTTGGTGAGCTGCTTCATCTGGGCAGAGATGAGCATGGAGGGGTTGAGCGAGGACAGGGCGTCCTGATAGACCATGGCGATATCGGTACCGCGCAGGCCGAACCACTCCTTCTTGCTCATCTTGAGCAGGTCGCGGCCCTCCCAGAGGACCTCGCCGGAAAGGTGCTCGTCATCGTCGGTCAGGCCCATGATGGCCAGCGTGGTGATGGACTTACCGCAACCGGACTCGCCCACCAGGCCCATGGTCTGACCAGGACGGACGTCAAAGTTGACATGGTCGACGACGTTGATATCACCGTGATGCTCAAACTGAATGCAGAAATCGCGGACCGAGAGAATCGGTTCGACAGACTCGTCGGGCACATGGCGATCGTCACGCTTGAGCTCGACATCGCGCAGGGCGCCAAGGCGAGCGGAGAGGGACTGGGCCTGCTCCTTGTAGGCGCGAACGGGGTCGGAGACCAGCAGGTCGGCCTCGCGGCGCTTGGAGGAATCGGTCGGATCCAGGGCGGCGGAGGGAGCAGCGGCCATGGCGTCGGTAATGCCCTCGGAGAGGATGTTGAGCGCCAGGCAGGTGATCATGATGGCCAGGCCCGGGAACAACGCCTGCCACCAACGGCCGGCGAGCACGCCGCCGCGGGCGTCGGCGAGGATGTTGCCCCAGGTAGCGGTGGGCTCCTGGATACCAGCGCCGATGAACGTCAGCGAAGCCTCGAAGATGATGGCGTCGGCGACTAGGGTAACGGTGAAGACCATGATCGGGGCGATGCAGTTACGCAGAACATGCTTGATTAAAATCCACGGAGCCTTGGCGCCGGAAACGATGACCGCGCGGACATAGTCCTCGCCGTACTCGGACACGATGTTGGCGCGCACGATACGGGCAATCTGCGGAGTGTACATAAAGCCGATGGCGAAGATGATCGACGGCACGGAGTTGCCCAGGATGGAGACGAAGACGGCCGCGAGGGCGATGCCCGGGATGGACATGATGATGTCCAAGATACGCATGATCGTCTCGGAGACGGCCTTGCGCGAAACCGCTGCAAGGGCGCCCACGACCGAGCCGCAGACCAGAGCCATGGCAGTGGCGCCAAAGCCGATAATCAGCGAGTAACGACCACCGTAGAGCATACGCGACAGAATATCGCGACCCTTATCGTCGGTACCGAAGATAAATCCGTTGCCGGGAGCCTGGCGAGCCGTAAAGATCTCGACCGGGCTATAGGGGGCAAGAAGGGGCGCCAGAATCGCAGTCAGGGCGACCAGCACCAGCACGACGGCGGCAATCTTAGAAGACAGCGTCATCTTCTTCCAGCCACCGAGCTTGAGCCCCTTGGAGGCAGCCTTCTCGAGCTGCTCGGTTTGCTTCTCTCGAATCTTTACCATAATCTACACCGTCCTGATGCGCGGGTTGATGAGCAGGTAGAGCATGTCAACCACGATGTTGATGATGATGAAGGCAAGAGCAACGACGATAACGACGCCCTGAACCAGGTTCGCCTCGTTGCCCTGAACGCCCTGCAGAATCGCGGTGCCCATGCCGGGGAGGTTGAAGATAACCTCGATGACGACGGCGCCGCCCATGAGGTAACCGATCTTAAGACCGAGGGTAGTGACCGGGGTGATCAGCGCATTGCGAAGAACGTTGATACCGACGACGACCTTCTCGGGAACGCCGGCACCGCGAGCCATACGGACATAGTCCTTGTCGAGCTCCTCGACCATGGCGGTACGCACGATACGAGTCATCTGGCCCGTCAGCGGAAATGCCAAGGCGATGGCGGGCATAATCATGCGGCCCAGATAACCAGCCGGATTCGTGGTGAAGTGAGGCAGAGCACCCGATGCCGGGAGCACCTTAAGGTAGGAAGAGAACAGCAGGATCAACAGAACGGCAAGCCAGAACGACGGGGTTGCCAAGCCGGCGATGGAAAAGACGCGGATCACTTGGTCCGGCCATTTGTCGCGATACAGTGCCGCGATGACGCCGAGCAAAAACGAAACGACCGCACCGATGGCAAGGCCGATGAAGGTCAGCTGCATCGTGACGGGCAGGGCCGTGGAGATGCGCTTGGCAACGGAGTTGCGAGCAGCACCATAGGTGCCCATGTCGCCATGGATCAAATCGCCCATATAGCGCACGTAGCGCACGGGCCAGGGGTCGTCCAGACCATACTTCTCATGGTACTCGGCAACCGCCTCGGGCGAGGCACCGTCACCCAACGCCGTGTAGGCGGGGTCGGTCTTGGAGAACGACATAAGGAAGAACACCAGGACGGTGACGCCCAATGCCATGATCGGCAGCGCCACAAGACGCCTTCCAATCAAACGTAGCAAGTTGTTCACGTTCTCTCCCCTTTCTTTTGTCGGTAGGACCAACTGGTATATGAGTACGGATACTCATTACAAGACCCGAGCGACATCGAGGTCGCCCGGGTCTTTGTTTCAACTATGAGGATACGGTCCCAACGACCGACATCCTGCATACAGACTCAAGCGAGTCTTACGCCTTGACGGTCGCAACGCCCCTGAAGGACATGCTCGTCGTGCCGATGCCCTTGAAGCCATCGAGGGCCTCGCCGTTGGGCGCAGTGGACGGATCGTCCCAGGAAGCGGAGACGGTCTTGACGTGGACAACGGGGTACAGAACGGCGTTGTCGGCAATGATGTCGAAGCACTCGTTCCACTTCTTCTGCTGCTCGTCGCCCTCGGCGGCAAGAGCCTCGTCCATGAGACTGTGGAGCTTCTGCCACTCAGCGGACTCCTTCCACGGGCAACGGGTCTGCATCCAGACGTTGTCGCCGTACCACCAGTTGAGCAGCAGGTCGGGGTCGGCGCCGAAGCAGGAAGGATCGCCAGGGGCAAGGAGGATATCGTAGGCCTCGCCGCCGTCGATGGCAGCGTAGGTGGCCGGCGAGGTATCGGTCTGGATGGTCACATCGAAGCCGAGAGCGTCGAGGTCGTTCTTGACCTGGGCGGCCATGCCCTTAATCTGCTCGTTGTCGGTGGTGCGCAGGGTGATGGCACCCGGGGTGATGCCAGACTCCTCGATGAGCTTCTTAGCCTTCTTGGCGTCGGTCTTGTACACCGTGGAAGCCTCATGATAGTTGGTGAAGCTCTTGGGCAGGTAGCAGCTGGCAGCGGTGGCAAGGCCGGCGAAGGTGTTGCTGACCATCTTCTCGGTGTCGAGCGCATACATGACAGCCTGACGGACCTTGACGTTGTTCCAAGGCTCCTTGGCGACGTTGAACATGATGAAGCGGGTGCCGAAACCCTGAACGTTATCGATCTTGCAGCCGGCGCTCTCGAGCTGGTCGACGGCGTCAGCGGTAACGAGCTCCATAACGAGCGTGGAGCCCTCCTGCTGAGCGGTAACGCGAGCGGTGGGGTCGGTCAGGATGCTGTACTGGATCTTCTTATCCTCGGCAGCATACTCACCGTTGTACTCGGGGTTGGGAACCAGGGTGATCTCGGTATCGGAGATAGAGTCGTACATCCAGGGGCCGGAGCCGATCGGCTGCTTGGCGCGATCCTCCTCGGTCTGGGTGGCCGGGGTAACGCGGACGATGGCCAGACGATCCTTGAGCAGGGAGAAGTTGGGGACCTTGGTCTTGACCGTCACGGTGCTGGCGTCCTTGGCCTCGATGGACTCGAAGGGCTGGAAGAACGGAGCATAGGTAGCGGAAGCGGCGCAAGCGGTGTAGGAGGCAACGACATCGTCAGCGGTGACCTCGGTGCCATCGGAGAACTTGGCGCCCTTGCGGATGGTGACCTCGAAAGTGGTGTCGTCCACAGACTTGGGATCGTCGGTGGCGAGCTCGTTGAAGGTGCTGTAGTCGTGGTAATCGATGCCGTAGAGGCCCTCGACGACGTGCCAGTTAGCACCCAGGCCCACAGCGGAGCCGGTGCTGGCGGGATCGAAGCTGGACGGAGCGTAAGCGGAACCAGCGGTGATCACGCCGCCGCCACGGTTGGCGGAATCGGTGGAACCGGAAGCGGAACCCTCGTCGTTGGAGCTGCCACCGCAGCCGGTGAGACCAAGCCCTGCGACAGCAGCGACGCTGCCGGTGAGGCCGAGGAACGAACGCCTGGACATACCCTTGTTGATGATGGCCATGTCTTCTCCTATCAATAGAGAATCTTACCCGGGAGCACCTAGACGTGCCCCCGCGCAACTTGCGGACGATATATACCTTACCTACCGACGAACCCAACTGAGGTGCCGCGCTCGGCGACCGATACATACATACGCTTGAACGGTATTTACTACCGTTCACCGAATTCATTGACAAACGATTCGCCAGACAGTATGTATCGACGAGGTGAGATATCAGTCTTCGTCAACCCGCAGGATAGCAGGGTTGTTCACCATGGCTAGTCAAACGTTTTAGCGTTAATTAAACCCGAAATCGGCTGGTAATCGCCGTGAAATAAATGATTGAAAATCACGCAATCATGTATATCAGTTGTTTAGAGGCGTGTTTAGTTTTCGGATTGCTTTGCCGCCGCCTCGGCGCGCTCGGCATTCCATGCAACGAGCGCCTCGTGAACCGCTTTGGCGACATCGGCAGGAATGCCTCGAACTTCCGCGATCTCTTGCTCGCTCGCCGCGCGCAAACGCTTCATCGAGCCAAAATGGCGCATAAGGGCACGTTTTCTGGTGGGTCCCACGCCTGGAACGTCATCGAGTACCGAAACCGTCATGGCTTTATCGCGCAATTCGCGATGGAACGTGATGGCAAAACGGTGCGATTCATCGCGCACCTGTTTAATTAGATAGAGCGACGCGGACCCGGTCGGCAGCACGACTGGAGTCTCGTCCCAAGGCACGAAAACCTCCTCATCGGCCTTTGCCAAGCCACAAACTGGTATATCGAGCCCAAGAGCCTCAAGTTGCTTGATCGCAGCGGTCAATTGCGGCTTACCGCCATCGACAACGAGCAAATCGGGGCGCGAGCCAAAGCGCTCGTCGGCCATACGCTCGGGAGCATAACGTCGTCCCAAAACCTCGGACATCGACACGAAGTCGTTTGCCTCGTCCAATTCGGCCTGAATTTTAAAACGACGATACTGACTCTTGTCGGCGCGCCCGTTGGTAAACACCACCATCGAGGCGACCGTGAAGGTGCCATGCAGTGTAGAGATATCGAAGCACTCGATACGCAACGGCGGCGATGGCAGCGCCAACGCACTTTCGAGCTCCAGGAGCGCTTGATTGGTGCGGTCGTCAGCGTACCCCGTTCGCATCATGTAGCGCATGAGAGCATGGCGCGCATTTTTGGATGCCATATCGAGCAGACGGTGCTTTTCGCCACGCTGCGGCCTATGGAGATGGCAGGAACGCTCACGCTTGCCCGCAAGCCACTCCCCCAGCGCCTCCGCATCCTCAAGCTCGACGGAAAGGTTGACCTCAGCTGGAATATCAGCCGTCTCGTCGTAATAGCGCTTAAGAAAGCCCGACTGGAGCTCTTCCTCGTCAACATCAAGACCCTTGTCGAGAATGAACTCGCAGGTGCGAACTGTTCGGCCCTCGCGAACGACGAAGACGCAAGCGGCGGAGATGGTCTCCTCGCGATAGAAACCGATGACATCTATATCGACACTGGAGGGAAAAACGACTTGCTGACGATCGTCCAGACCCCTGATGACCTCCAAACGACGTTTGACGCGTGCCGCGCGCTCAAAGTCGAGCGCCTCAGCGGCATCCGTCATCTCGGAGGTCAGCTCATCGACGACATCCTTGCGATGGCCCGACAAAAAGCGCTCGACACGCTTGACGTTCTTGGCATAGTCTGCCGGGGAAATCACGCCGACACACGCACCCGGGCCGCGCCCGACATGGTAGTCAAAGCAGGGGCGCCCGTTTTGCGCGCAAATCATATTGACGATGTCTTCCTCGCCCTTGTGGGACTCGACGATACGGCGACAACGACGCCACTCCGCACAGGATGCGGAGCAGATGGGGATAACCTTGCGCAGCGTATCTATCGTCTCACGTGCCGCGCGGCTATCGGTATAAGGTCCAAAATAGCGCGTTCCCGGCTTATGACGCTCACGCGTGTATTTGATAGCGGGATACAGGTCGCCCTTTGTAATGGCGATAAAGGGGTAGCTCTTGTCATCCTTGAGGTCGACGTTAAAGTACGGATGGTACTGACCAATCAAATTGCGCTCGAGCACCAACGCCTCGTGCTCGGTCTCCACCACGATATAGTCAAAGCTCGCCACCAGCTGCATCATCAGCGGGATCTTCTGGCGCTCGTCCTGCAGCGTCACGTACTGACGCATACGGGCGCGCAGGTTTTTCGCCTTGCCCACGTAGATGACATCGCCCTTGGCGTCTTTCCAAAGGTAGCAGCCGGGCTGCGTGGGAACGCGCGAAACCTGCTCGGCAAGCGTTGGAATGTTGTCGTGACCGGCCACGCGCACCTACTTGCGACGAATCAGCGCCGAGACCTCGGGCATCTTAAGGACGACGGCAAGGCCAAAGGTAACAGCAAGCGAGACGACACCCGCAACGCAAACGTAGCCAAGAGTAATCAGAATCGAGCCGCCAAGTGCCCCGACAAAGTGCTCAAGCGCCCACATGACGCCGGCGCCTGCGGCAGCACCCAGGCCACCGAGCAAAAGGCCAAAGAAACCGCCATGCAGGATAGATTTAACCTGAAGACCACGCAGACGACGACGCAGCCACCACAGCGAGCAACCGACCAAGATCACGTAGTCGACGACATACGAAAGCGCGATTGCCGGCATACCGAAGCCCAGCACAACGCCAAACAGCAGAACCGAGCCGGCCTGGCCGATGGCGGAATACAGACAATAGCGGCTATAGGGCTTCATGTCGAGCAAGGCAGAGAAGCTCTTCTGCATCAGCACGACCACGCCGTAGAGCGGCAGGGAAAGTGCCAGGTAGATAAGGAACTCCGACACCAGCGCCACACCGGACTCATCGAACTTGCCAGCGCAGTAGATCATGTTGAGCGGACGCGCGAAGACAATCAGGTACAGCGCGAATGGAATCAGGAAGAACAGCATCTGGGCGACGCCACGCGAAATGCCCGTGCGGACGCTGTCGTAATCCTTCTCCTGTGCGTCGTGAGAGAGCTCGGTATAGAGCGCCGTCGAAAGCGAGGCGGCAATCAGCGCGTAGGGCAGCGTGTACCACAGGCGCGCATAGGCGATGACGGAAGGACCAGTCTCGGGCTGGACCACCAGCGCAGCAGCGTTGGTGATAGAAGTCGAGACAAACATGCACACCGTGGCGAGCAGCGTCGGGATACCGAGCGCAATCGTCTGGCGCAGTGCGGGGTCCTTAAAGTCGATATGGATATGGGGATGCACGCCGTGCTTGCCAAGCGCGGGGATCTGACATGCCATCTGAACAAAGACACCGAGGGTCGTACCGGCCGCAATCAAGATGATGCCGGCACGTTCGCCAAACTGTGCGGACACGGGCGCAAAGCCCATAAAGCTCGCAATGACGATCACATTGTTGAGGACCGGGGCAAACGTCGACCAGAAGTAGTCGCGGTGTGCGTTGAGGACGCCCGAAAACACCGAGCCCAAACCATAAAACAGAATCTGGATGGCAAAGAAACGGAACATGAACGCAGCGGTATCCATGCTGCCGCCGTCACCCGAAAGGAACGATTGCGTCCAGATAAAGCCCGGGGCGAACACGGTCCCCAGCAACGAAATGCCACCCAGCACCAATAGCAGAATACCGAGCAGGTTGCCCACGTACTCGTTAGAGGCCTCGCGACCCTGCTCACGCCTCACGCCCATGTACACGGGCAAAAACGCCGTCACGAGCATGCCGCCCATCACGAGTTCGTAGAGCATATTGGGCAGGTTGTTGGCGACCTGATAGGAAGACGAGAGCAGCGACATGCCGATAGCGGCCGCCATTGCCCACGTGCGGATAAAACCGGTGACGCGAGACACGATGGTCAGGATGGTCATAAGCCCGGCGGAACGACCAACCGTGGAGTAGTCCGACGAGCCCATGTCGTCAGTGTCGTCTCGCGACGAAGAAGCTTCGGATGAGGGTGTCTGAGGCGCAGATTCTTTTGCAAAATGAGCTCCGCACTTCAATTCTTCCTGCGGCATCGCTCAGTCCTCTCTCGTAATCGGGGCGACCGTCGCCCCGCAAAATGCAATTAAATCATCAGGTGCAAGCTCAAGCTGATAACCACGCTTGCCTCCCGAAATAAAAATGGTATCCCAAAGGACACATGTCTCATCAATGAGCGTCCGGTAGCGTTTTTTCATACCGACCGGACTGCAGCCGCCGCGAACGTAGCCAGTCGCCGCAAGCAAATCCTTCACATGCATCATGGCCAAGGACTTCTCCCCCGCGGCACGCGCGGCGGACTTTAGATCGAGCTCGTCGGCAACAGGGATGCAGCACACGACGTGGTCGTTGGACGGCGTCACGCAGACCAAGGTCTTAAATCCTTGTCCGGGCTCCTCGCCAAGCTGCTCCGAAATCGCGACCCCCAGGCCCGCCGACTCATCACCATCGTCTTCGTACGTATGTAGAACATAGGAAATGCCGGCGCTTTCCAGCTCGCGCATCGCATTGGTTTTTGGCGTCTTTACAGCCTTTGCCATGGCATATCCTTTCCCTCGCATTCGGACGCAAGGATTAAGTATATGTCCAATTCGGCTGCATACGTCACTTCGACACAGCAAGCGCCATCGAATCACAAGGAGTCGATGGCGCCCATAAACTGAATCGCCTATTTATTGAGCATCAAGTTGAGCCTGACGCTCCCGGTCACGCCTGAGCAACGGCGCCAAAAACTTGCCCGTATAACTCTGCGGACAGTCCGCAACCTGCTCCGGTGTGCCCGAAACCACGACGGTTCCGCCGCCGTTACCGCCCTCGGGGCCCATATCGATCAGGCGGTCGGCAACCTTGATGACATCAAGGTTGTGTTCAATCACCAGCACCGTGTTGCCCGCATCGACCAAGCGCTGCAGCACATCGAGCAGCTGGCGGACGTCCTCAAAATGAAGGCCGGTCGTCGGCTCATCCAAAATATAGAACGTCTTGCCCGTCTGGCGTCGATGAAGCTCCTTGGCGAGCTTCACACGCTGCGCCTCGCCGCCCGAGAGCGTCGTAGCGGGCTGGCCCAGGCTCACGTAGCCCAAGCCTACATCGTACAGCGTCTGGAGCTTGCGCTTAATCTGCGGGATATTCCCAAAGAAGGCCAGTGCCTCGGTGACGCTCATGTCGAGCACGTCCGAGATGGTCTTACCACGGTAGGTGACCTCAAGCGTCTCGCGGTTATAGCGTTTGCCGCCGCAGACCTCACAGGGGACATAGATATCGGGAAGGAAGTGCATCTCGATCTTAATTTGTCCGTCGCCCTTGCATGCTTCGCAGCGACCGCCGCTCACGTTAAAGGAGAAACGTCCCGGCGAGTAGCCGCGCGCCTTCGACTCCGGCGTACTCGCAAACAGCGCGCGAAGATCATCCCACAGGCCAATGTACGTAGCAGGGTTGGAACGCGGCGTGCGGCCAATCGGCGACTGGTCGATATCGATAACCTTATCGATACACTCGATGCCCTCGATTTTCTTATACGGACCCACAGGGCGCGTCGAACGGTGAATGGCATTCGTAAGGGCAGGTGCGATAGTGTCGGTAACCAGGGAGCTCTTACCCGATCCCGACACGCCGGTAACGACCGTAAGCGTACCAAACTCGATCTTGGCGGTAACGTTTTTGAGGTTGTTGGCGCGGGCGCCCGTGATCTTAAGGCAGCCGCGACCGGGCTTGCGGCGCTCATCGGGAACCCGGATCATTCGTTTGCCGGTCAGATAAGCGCCCGTCATCGACTCGGGACACGCCATGATATCGGCAGGCGTTCCCGCCGCGACTACGTGTCCGCCGTTCACGCCCGCGCCGGGGCCCATGTCGATCACATAGTCGGCAGCACGAATCGTATCCTCATCATGCTCGACGACGATGACGGTATTGCCGATATCGCGTAGGCGCTCAAGCGTCTTGATCAGGCGCTCGTTATCGCGCTGATGGAGGCCAATCGATGGCTCGTCCAAAATGTACAGCACACCCATGAGGCCGGCGCCGATCTGCGTTGCCAGGCGAATGCGCTGGGCCTCGCCTCCGGAAAGCGTCGCCGAGGCACGATCGAGGGTCAGATAGTCGAGTCCGACATCGACCAGAAAACGCAAGCGCTCCAGGATTTCCTTGACGATGCGCCCACCGATAAATTGTTGGCGCTCGGTAAGCTCCAAGCCCTCAAAAAACTCGAGCGACTCGCGGCACGATAGGCAGCAGACCTCGTAAATGGACTTACCGCCTACGGTAACGGCGAGCATCTCGGGGCGCAGACGAGCACCATGGCAACTCGAGCACGGCTCCTCGCGGATGTACTTCTCCAAGCGCGCCTTGGTGTTCTCATTCGTCGTCTCGGTATAGCGCTCGTACAGGATATTGCGCACGCCCGAAAACTTGGTGTCCCACTGGCTGCGGCGCCCATCGAGCTTTTGATAGTCGACCGAAATCTTCTGGTCGCCCATGCCGTCTAAAAACGCGCGACGCACCCGCGGAGGCAGATCCTCCCACGGCGTATCGACGCTCACCTTAAAGTGTTTGCAGACCGCAGCGAAAATCTGCGGATAGTAGTTAGAGTTGCCAAACAGGCTGCCAAAAACCCCGTCGGCGATCGACTTCGAGGGGTCTTCGATTAGGGCCTCGGCATCGACCGTCTTCTTAAAGCCCAGGCCATCGCACTCTGGGCACGCGCCATAGGGCGCGTTGAACGAGAAATCACGCGGCTGCAGGTCATCGATGGAGTGTCCATGCTCCGGGCACGCTAACGCCAGCGAATACTCCAGCAACTCGCCTTCGGTCCCCTCGGGAGCGTCGCGGTCGGGCAGCAAGTATACGTTCACATTGCCGTGCGCCAGCGCAGTCGCCTGTTCAACGGACTCGGCAATACGGCCCAGCGAGTTCTCACGGATCACGATGCGGTCGACCACGACCTCGATATCGTGCTTGAATTTCTTATCCAAATCGATAGGGTCATCAAGCGAGCGAACCTCGCCGTCGACACGCACGCGGCTAAAGCCCTCGGCGCGAAGGTCCTCAAACAGCTTGGCGTACTCGCCTTTTCGCCCGCGCACTACCGGTGCCAGCACAAACGCGCGGCGGCCCTCCCCCGCCGCCAAGACCTTGTCGGCAACCTGGTCGGTCGTCTGGCGCTCAATGACACGGCCGCATTCGGGACAGTGCGGGGTGCCCACACGGGCGAACAGCAGGCGCAGATAGTCATAAATCTCGGTTACGGTGCCAACCGTCGAGCGAGGGTTTTTAGACGTCGTCTTTTGGTCGATCGACACCGCCGGCGAAAGGCCGTCGATTGAATCCAAGTCGGGTTTGTCCATCTGTCCCAAGAACTGGCGCGCATAGCTCGAAAGACTCTCGACGTATCGACGCTGGCCCTCGGCATAGATAGTGTCAAATGCCAGCGAACTCTTGCCCGAGCCAGAAAGACCGGTAATGACCACGAGTTGGTCACGCGGAATGGAAACATCGATATCACGGAGGTTGTGCTCACGGGCGCCGCGAATAACGATAGAAGAATCAGACATGGAAGCTCCTTGCCTCCTATTGCATCGAATCATACTGCCGATGAGTTTAGCGCACTCGACGCGCACAGATGTTCGTAATACAAGATTCGCAGACCTTTAGCTTTGCGTATCGGGTGCTTTGTTTCTCGAAATGCCGTGGAAAGGTTACAGTAATCTAATACTGAACTTAATTTGCTGTACCAGAGGAACGTCCATGACCGAAGATATCCCCCTTGAAATCACTTCGAGCGACATGGCCAATCTGCCCATATTCATCGCCGTCCTTATCGTGGCCGCCGTCGTCGTGCGCGTGTATTTTTCAATCAAACGCAACGAAAAGCCACCCATTGCCCGCGTCTTTTGGTGCGCGACGCTCCTCGTCCCGCTCGGCGTGGTAGCTGCATGGATTACGAATCAATTGCTCGTAAATGAGGGCAGCTCCCTATGGATCCTTTCTTATTCGGCGCTCGGTGCTGTCGCCGTCATGCTTCTTGTCGAGCCCTTGGTTTCGGGACTTATCGACCAAACCGACCTTGCGACGGGAACGGTTGCCTGTATTTGCCGTGACATCCTTGTCATCGCCGCTGTTTCAGCGCTCTCGTTCGTTTCACTCGAAATTGCCTGCAACGAAACGTTCTATCGCATTCCCGCCAACTCATTCGGGTTTTCCGTCGGGCTGCTCGCGACGGTTCTGCTCTCCCTTTATTTGCTGGGACAGCGTCATGGAGGCGTCATGGCTCTCGTGCCCGTCGTCTGCTGCATCCTTGGCATTGCCGAGCACTTCGTCATAACGTTTAAAGGCGAAGCCATCCTGCCAAGCGATATCTTGGCCCTTGGCACCGCAATGGAAGTCAGCGAGGGATACGAGTTTACCTTTACCGCCGGAATCGTAACCTCTCTCGCCCTGCTGGAGATTTCCCTGGGGCTTCTTTCGCTCATCCGACCGCGAAAGCTCCGTACGCCCACCCATGTCTTCCCCGCTATCGCCGCTAACCTCTGTGCTTTTCTGCTCGTGACCGTTGTGGGGCTCTCAGGCTTTTCCAACATCGACTTGGAGCAGGCGCTGGATTTTGGATTTGACCGTTGGCAGCCCATCACCACGTATGCGTCTCAGGGTTTTATCACTTCGTTCACCGAAATGGTCAACGAGTTGCCCATTGAGAAGCCCGAAGACTATACGCCCGATGAGGCGCAGAGCATCGAGCAGGAGCTCGCCGCCGTCTACGACAGCACATATGGCTCGAGCGAACAGCGCGCGGCGGCCGTTGCCCAGTTCAATGAAATCAAGCCGACGATTGTTGCCGTCATGAACGAGAGTTTTAGCGACCTTTCGTGCTTTGAGCAGCTCCAGGCGGCCGGGTACTCCGGCCCCGCATTCTACAACTCGCTTCCCGACACACTTGTTCGCGGCACCATGCTCGCTTCGGTCGCCGGTGGCGGAACGGCGAACTCCGAATTCGAATTTTTGACCGGAGCGACAACGGCCTTTGTCGGATTAGGCAAGATCCCCTATCAGCTGTATCAGATGAATGGCGTAAACAGCCTGGCAAAGGACCTTAAAGAGCTTGGGTATACCACTACCGCTATGCACCCGCAAAACCCCGTCAACTACCATCGAGATAAAATCTATCAGCAGCTGGGCTTTGGAGACTTTCTTTCAATCGGCGATTTCGAAGGTGCGCCCTATTACCATGCCGGCGTATGCGACTACGCCACCTACGACAAGATACTCGACCTGCTTAGAACCGACGAAGCGCCGCAGTTCATCTTTGACGTCACGATGCAAAATCACGGCGGCTACGACTATGGCACCGTTCCCGCCGAAGAGCTGACAAACTATTGGGTCGAGGGAGCCAGCGAAGGCGCCAACAGCGCGCTCAACACCTATCTCACCTGCATCAACGCATCCGACCGGGACCTCGAGTACTTTATCAACGAGCTCCGCAACATCGGCAGACCGGTTGTTCTTGTCTTTTTTGGCGACCATCAGCCGAGCGCCGCAACGACTCTCAACGACGAGCTGTACCCTCAGGAAGATACGGCAAGCCACGCTTTCCGTATCTATCAGTCGACATATCTCGTCTGGGCTAACTATGAGATCGCCGGCAATACCGAGCTCAACGTCTACGACACCGTCGGGGCAAACGAGATTGCAGCCATTACCCTTAATAAGATCGGCGCCCCGCTCACCAATTACCAAAAGGCCCTGCTTGCGACAAGGTCAGATGTGCCCACCATCAATGTCGCCGGCTATCTCGGTGCCGACGGGCTGCGCTACGACTTGGAATCGGAAGACAGCCCCTACGCCTCGACGATCGACAAGCTGCAGCGCATGCAATACCTCGAGTTCGCCAGCAAAGTTCAGTAAGCCCGCCCATTCGCTTGGGCCCATCGTATTGCAAGCACGCTCGGCCCAAACGCATCGCAAATGACTCCCGCTCGCAAACGAGGGTACAATGACGCTCGTGTCACATCGCGGGGCCCCGGCCCCAGCATATACAAAGGAGTCATACATGGGTTGCGAACACGCACAGGCCGCCGGCGGACAAACGTCGCCGTCGCAATTTGAGGAGAACACGCTGTCCGAGGTCAAGCGCGTCATCGCCGTGCTTTCCGGCAAGGGCGGTGTCGGCAAGTCATTTGTCACCGGTGCCATCGCCACCGAGCTTGCCCGTCACGGCCACAAGGTCGGCGTCCTCGATGCCGACATCACCGGTCCCTCTATCCCCAAGATGTTCGGTATGAGTGGACGCCACGTCCATGCCCTTGGCAACCTTATGCTGCCCGAAATCTCCGAGCACGGCGTCAAGGTCATGAGCTCCAACCTGCTGCTCCAAAACGAGACCGACCCCGTCCTTTGGCGCGGTCCGGTCATCGCAGGCGCCATTAGGCAGTTCTGGAGCGAGACCTCGTGGGGCCCCATCGACTACCTGCTGGTCGACATGCCTCCGGGAACAGGCGACGTCGCGCTCACCGTCTTCCAGTCGCTGCCGGTCGACGGCATCGTCATCGTCACGAGCCCGCAGGATCTGGTCTCGATGATCGTCGCCAAGGCGGTCAACATGGCCGAGAAGATGAACGTCCCCATTCTGGGCATTGTCGAGAACATGAGCTATATTGAGTGCCCCGACTGCGGCAAGAAGATCGAGGTCTTTGGCAAGAGCAAGCTCCCCGAGGTCGCAGAGCGCTATAACCTCGACATCTTGGGCCAGCTTCCCATTAATCCGGCACTCGCCGAGGCCTGCGATAAGGGCGAGGTCGAGACCGCGCTGCCCGATGGCATGTTGCCCAAGGCGGTCTCTGCCGTCGAGGCTATTACCCCGCACGAGACCGACGAGGCCTAAGTGAACGCGAGCGCCCTCTATGACGTCTTGGTAATCGGCGGCGGGGCTTCAGGCCTCGCCGCCGCCATTACGGCCGCACGCGCTGGCAAAAGCGTCTGCATCGTTGAGCGCGATGTCGCCTGCGGCCTTAAGCTCCTTGCGACCGGTAACGGCCGCTGCAACCTCTCCAACGAATCGATCGATCCTCAGCGGTATAACCACCCAGCATTCGTCACATCCGTCATGGGCCCCCAGCCCGAACAAGAGCTTATGGGTTTCTTCTCCTCGCTGGGCATCATGACAACCTCCGAGGAAGGCCGGCTGTACCCGCGCTCCCTTCGCGCCGAATCGGTGCGCGACGCGCTTCTCAGCGTTTGCGACCGCCTAGGTATCACCTTAATCTGCGGAGCCAACGTTGCCTCGGCGCACAAAGCTTCCGAAGGCTGGGCACTCCAAATAGACCGTCCAGCGCGGGCACTCAAGGCAAAAAAGCACGACGACCGAAAATCGGAGCTCCGCTCGCTTCGGAAAGCGCTCGCCGATGTCCCTCGCAAGAACGAGGCCCTGCAGGCACATGCCGTAATTATCGCCACGGGCGGCAACCCCACCGGTATCGCCGATACGTTTAGCCTCCCCCTCACTTCACTGCGCCCCATCCTCTGCCCCGTATCGGCAACGGTCGTTGGCGATCGGGCGGCATTCAAGACGTTGGATGGCCTGCGCGTCCGTGCCCGCTTGACGCTCGCCCGCAATCATAATGAGCTCTGGCACGAAGACGGTGAAGTGCTGTTTCGAACCTTCGGTATCTCGGGTGTCGCTGTCTTCAACCTCTCTCGTCGTATCCAGCACGGCGATACGATCCTGCTCGACGTTTTCCCCGACCTCTCCAAAGACGAGCTGCTCGATACGCTCAACCGACGCGTTGAACTGCTCGGCCGCTTTTCACCCCGCGATCCCCGTTGGCTCGACGGCATGCTCGCCCCGCAACTCTCCCGCGTCGTCTGCACAGCGTTCGAGCAGTGCCATCCAGGCTCCAACGATGTCATCCACCTGGTCTCGATCCTCAAACACTTTAAGTTGCTCGTCGAGGGAACAGCCGAGGAGCGCTCAGCACAGGTCACGCGTGGTGGCATATTTGTCGAGAGCATCTCAACACCCAGCCTACGCGCGCGCAGCGTTGTCGACGCCCCGCTTTACGTCTGCGGTGAAGCGCTCGACATCGACGCCGATTGCGGAGGCTTTAACCTTGCGTGGGCCTGGATCTCGGGCATTCGCGCTGCAAGCAGCCTGTAGCCGCGCAGTCTATAATCAAAAACGCATTCGGGCCGTCTGGGATACCGGACGGCCTCTTTCTTGCCTCTAAGGAGACCTCGATGATTGAAATCACCCAAGTCAACGCGTCGCTCGATGAAGCCGGCGATGAAAATGCCTGTCTCATTGTTGGCAAGCGAGTCGCCAAGTGCGTCCTACGTTGCAAGGACTCCGAGATCAAGTCCATCGAGCTCCACCGCAAGTCAATCGACGCTCGCAAAAAACGAGACGTCCATTTTATCCTGAGCTTTCGTGTTGAGCTGACTAGTCCCCACCTCGAGCGAGAAGCGATCGACAGCGTTGCCGAGCGTGACCGCTCGCGCGTACGCGCGATAGAAGACTATGAGCCTTCATTCCCCTCCCCCGCCTCCGACGCACCTCAAGAACGCCCTGTCGTTGTCGGCGCCGGATGCGCCGGCCTTTTCGCTGCGCTTACGCTCGCCGAAGCAGGTCTTAAGCCCTTGCTCATCGAGCGCGGCGACCCGGCATTTCGCCGCTCGCGGGCGATCGACCTCTTTCTAAAGGAGCGCATCCTCGACCCCGAGAGCAATATCCAGTTTGGTCTGGGCGGCGCGGGGACCTTCTCGGACGGCAAGCTCAATACGGGAACAAAAAATCCCGCCCATCGTCTTATCCTCGAAACCTTCGTCGAGGCGGGTGCGCCCCGCGATATTCTGTGGGATGCCAAGCCGCACATTGGCTCCGACATCCTTCCCAAGGTTGTCACCGCTATATCCCAGCGCATCGAGCAGCTCGGAGGTGTCGTCCGTTATCGAACGAAGCTCGTCGACATTCGCATCGACGCGTCTGGCGCCATCACCGGCATTGATGTCCAATCGTCCCAAGACGCCGCTTACGAGTCAATCGAGACAAAGCACCTCATCCTCGCCTGCGGGCATTCTGCTCGCGATATTTTTGAGCTCCTTAAGGACCACAACGTGGCCCTCGCACAAAAGACCTTTGCCATGGGCGTTCGCATCGAGCATCCGCAACGCGACATCGACCGAGCCCAATATGGAGCCTCGGCGGGACATCCAGCGCTCGGGGCAGCCCCCTACAAACTTGTTGCCCATCTTCCCAACGGCCGCAGCGTGTTCTCGTTTTGTATGTGCCCCGGCGGACAGGTTGTTGCCGCCTCTTCAGAACCGTGCCATCTGTGCGTCAACGGGGCCAGTCTCAATGCCCGCGACGGACGCAACGCAAATGCCGCCCTGCTCGTTAACGTCACGCCTGAGGACCTTCCCAACAATGACCCGCTCGCCGGCATCGAGCTCCAGCGTGCCTGCGAGGCGGCCGCCTATCGCCTGGGCGGTTCCAACTGGAACGCACCAGCACAGCTTGTCGGAGATTTCCTCGCAGGACGCGCCAGTAAGGCGCCCGGAAAGGTAAAGCCCACCTATCCGCTCGGTGTGACCTGGACGGCAATTGACGAAGCCCTGCCGCAGCATATCATCGAGTCGCTCCGCCTGGGACTTCCCCTACTCGGAAAAAAGCTACGCGGCTACGACTGCCCCGATGCCGTTCTTACCGGCGTGGAGACTCGTTCGAGCTCACCGGTCACTGTCACCCGAGACCGAACGTGCCATGCCGTGTCGACCCCGGGCCTCTACCCTTGTGGTGAGGGAGCTGGATATGCCGGCGGCATCATGAGCGCGGCCACCGACGGCATCCGTTGTGCCGAAGCCCTGATCGCAGACCTCTAACGCACGAATTCCAGCGCGCAAAAGACACAGGCCCCAAGCTCCACAGGGAACTCGGGGCCTGTTCACTATTTCTTAAACCGTGCACCCTGGCGTTTTCTGCCCGATGCGAACGTGGAACCCTTGCGGGCCTGCGAACGTAAGCGCTCGATCGTCTCGTCCTCAGACGCACCCTCGAGCATCGCCCGAATCTGAACGACGGCATCGCGCAGGCGCGCCGCCTCCTCAAAGTCCATGGCGGCAGAAGCGTTACGCATATCCTCTTCCATGGTTTCGACGATCCGCACGAGCTCGTCATGCGGCAGTTCTTCCAACTGCTCCGCAAGTGTCTGCTCGGGCGCCACCGTTTCCGGCACGCCACCCTCGCCCAACTCATCGGGCGTATAGAATGCGCCATGGCCGAGAGAGTCGCCCTTCGAGCGTCCCTTGGAACCCACGGTTTTTTCGGCCTCGGCAATAAAACTTGAGATGTCGTTGATGGCCTTGCGCACCGTCTTGGGCACAATGCCATGCTCTTCGTTATATGCCATCTGAATCTCGCGACGGCGCTGCGTCTCCTCGATGGCCTCTTTCATCGAATCGGTCACAACGTCTGCATACATGATGACTTCGCCATCGGCGTTACGGGCCGCGCGGCCAATCGTCTGAATCAGCGAACGGCGGTTGCGCAAGAAGCCTTCCTTATCGGCATCGAGAATTGCCACCAGTGAGACCTCGGGGAGATCCAAGCCCTCGCGAAGCAGGTTGATGCCAACGAGAACATCAATCTTTCCCTCGCGCAGCGTTCGCAGGATCTCGACACGGTCCATCGTCGCTGTATCGGAGTGCATGTAATTGACCTTAATGCCGGCATCAAGCAGATGGTCGGTCAGATCCTCGGCCATGCGCTTGGTGAGCGTGGTCACCAGTACGCGCTCCTTGCGGGCAACGCGCTCGCGAATCTCGTCCTCAAGATCGTCAATCTGCCCACGAACCGGACGCACATCGATCTTGGGGTCGAGCAGACCGGTCGGACGAATAATCTGCTCCACGTCGTTTTGGCTCACCCGCAGCTCGTAGTCGCCCGGTGTGGCCGAAACATAGATAAACTGGGGTATCCTTGCCTCAAACTCATCGAAGCGAAGCGGACGGTTGTCGAGCGCCGAGGGCAGGCGAAAACCATGCTCCACCAGGGTCACTTTACGCGATCGGTCGCCTTCGTGCATACCGCGAATCTGCGGCACCGTCACATGGCTCTCGTCGATGATGCAGAGCATGTCCTTGGGAAAGTAGTCAATCAAGGTAAACGGCGGCTCACCCGGCTTACGCCCGTCCAGATGACGCGAGTAGTTCTCGATGCCGTTGCAAAAGCCCATCGTTTCGAGCATCTCGAGATCATAGTCGGTGCGCTGCTGCAGACGCTGTGCCTCGAGCAACTTATCAGTCGCCTTGAGCTCGGCCACACGCTTCTCGCACTCTTCACTGATTGATTTCAGAGCGGCCTTGACCTTTGGCTTCTCGGTCACGTAATGCGAGGCCGGCCACACGGGAATTGCTTCGTACTCACGCAGCATTTCACCGGTGACCTCATCGATCTCGGCTATCAGTTCAACCTCGTCACCAAAGAACTCAAACCGCAACGGATGCTCGGCATAAGGCGGATACACGTCGACGACATCACCGCGCACGCGGAACGTGCCGCGCGCCAGGTCATAGTCATTGCGATCATATTGAATGTCGATAAGCGCATGGATAAAGTCATCGCGCTCGAGCGGCACCTTCTTGTCGACGTTTGGAGCCAGACCCGCATAGTCCTCAGGAGAGCCAATGCCATAGATACACGAGACCGATGCGACAACGATCACATCGCGTCGAGATAGCAGCGATGCGGTCGCCTGATGGCGCAGCATCTCGACCTCTTCGTTAATCGAGGAGTCTTTCTCGATATATGTATCGCTTTGCGGCACATACGCCTCGGGCTGATAGTAGTCGTAGTACGAGACAAAGTAGACCACAGCGTTGTTGGGAAAGAACTCTTTGAGCTCGCTCGCAAGCTGAGCGGCGAGCGTTTTATTGGGAGCCATGACCAGCGTCGGCTTCCCCAGGGCCTCAATAGTCTTAGCCATCGTGAAGGTCTTGCCCGAACCAGTCACGCCCAGCAAAACCTGATAGCGATCTCCGTCCCTCACACCCTGCACAAGCGACTCAATGGCCTTAGGCTGAGAACCTGCAGGCTCATAGGGAGAAACGACTTCAAACGGCACCTCAGCGCCCTCAACGCCAAAGCGCTTAAGTTCACCGCCAACGCGTTCTACTTCAAATTCCGCCATAGATACTCCTAACTCATATATCTGCAGTATACGCAGGCGGCAGGCATAGTCCTATACGAACCGATCGGGATAGAGGGTCTTATAGCGAACCCAGGCATTATTGACACGAATCAGATAAGCCTGAGTTTCAGGGAAGGTAATCGCATTATGGAGTGACGTGTTCTGCTGCGCCCATCCGTCGACATTGCCCATACCGGCGTTATAGGCGGCAATAGCGCTATCCGTCGACCCGTTGAAGTACGTTATGAGATACGAGAGGTACGCGCAGCCAAACTCGATATTCGTAGCCGGATCGTTAAGGTTGTCGGCCGAATACTCCCCACCGTCGACAAGACCCTTGGCGATCATATCCTGGGCAGTCTCGGGCATCAGCTGCATCAATCCCTGAGCACCCTGATTCGACTCAGCCTCGGGATCCCAATTCGATTCCGACTTAATGACAGCGCACACCAGATACGGATCCAGATTATGCGAAATACTCGATTGCTTTACATACGCCTCGTAGTCAATGGGATACAGCGGCTTAAAGAAAGCCGCGGGAGCACACGAGTAAACGAATGAGATAAGGCCGAAGGCAAAAACGGCAGCCAGCGGAATAAGGCGATACCACGCAAAGAAACGTGTCTTAGGCATCGGCATCCTCCTTATTCGCAGTGTCTATAAACCCATGGCATGCAAGCCATGAGTCAAGCTGCTTAAAGAGCGAATTATCGCCTGCGGCATTATCAATCACCGTTGTAGCGAGATTGCACAGCGCAGACTCATCGGGCTGGCAAGCAGAACGGGCATCGAAATCAGATGGCTCCATGCCACGCTGAATAGCACGCTCGCGACGAACTGACAAAGGGGCGCTGATGACCAGAATTTCATCAGTCAAGCCAAATGCATCCTCAAAACCAGTCGGAGCAGAAACCTCGACCACCGCAAAGGGATAACGGGGGGACGAAACCGTGCAGCAAACCGGATCAAGAATCCTCAGTGACAGCTGCTCAATGAGAACGGGGTGCACAATGCTATTGAGCCTCGCGACCGCATCAGGAGAAACAAAAGCTCGAGAAGCGAGTATGTTACGGCGAACGCCGCCCTCCTCGTCCAAAATATCCCAGCCAAATTCTTCCGCGAGGGCATTGACGATATCGGAGCCTGGCACATACAGTGATTTGGCAAGTTCGTCCAGATCGATGAGCATGGCGCCATGAGATTCGAGATAGCGGCAGGCAGTCGACTTACCCGAAGCAATATTGCCCAAGACAAAAACGGTAAACATCAAGTCCTCCCTAACGCCAATGGGAGTTATTATCGCGCAAATACAAAAGAAGGACTCAAAATACAGCCAAACAGTAAGACAAGCTAAAAGAAGGCGAGTTCTTGTATTACAGCTCTCTATAAAACGCAAAAAAGGGGGAGGCCGCGAGGCCTCCCCCTTCTTCAATCTCGATGACGGCTCGGTGCCGTCCACCGGTCAGCGGCGCCCTGGCCTCCCACGGGCTGACCCCGCAGTACTCTCGGCGCGATGGGGCTTAGCTTCCGGGTTCGGAACGGGACCGGGCGTGCCCCCCATGCTCTGGCCGCTGACCGGTGGGCGGCGCCCACCGTTACGGTGTCCTGGGTCTCATCTACGTGCCCTGGGGGCCGCATGGCGCATAGGGGAGACGACTCGGGGGCATCCTCGTGCCCGGACCGCGCTTTCGAGCGCGAAGTCCCGCGGGCCGCGAGGTGCGGTTCCGGAAGAGCTCGGGCGATTAGTGCGGCTCGGCTGAGGCTGTCGCCAGCCTTGCACCTGCCGTCTATCGACCAGGTAGTCTACCTGGGCCCTTACCGGAAGGAGAACTAATCCCTGGAACGGCTTCCCGCTTAGATGCCTTCAGCGGTTATCCGCGCCGCACGCGGCTACCCGGCCGTGCCGTTGGTCGACAACCGGTTCACCGGAGGTGCGTCCACCCCGGTCCTCTCGTACTGGGGGCAGCCTCCATCGATTCTCCTGCGCCCACGGAGGATAGGGACCGAACTGTCTCACGACGTTCTGAACCCAGCTCGCGTACCGCTTTAAACGGCGAACAGCCGTACCCTTGGGACCTGCTCCAGCCCCAGGATGCGATGAGCCGACATCGAGGTGCCAAACCTTGCCGTCGATGTGGACTCTTGGGCAAGATCAGCCTGTTATCCCCGGAGTACCTTTTATCCGTTGAGCGACGGCCCACCCACTCGGGGCCGCCGGATCACTAGAGCCTGCTTTCGCACCTGCTCGGCTTGTGGGCCTCGCAGTCAAGCCCGCTTGTACTCTTGCATTCAAAAGGACGGTTGCCGACCGTCCCGAGCGGACCTTCGCGCGCCTCCGTTACCCTTTAGGAGGCGACCGCCCCAGTCAAACTGCCCGCCTGGCACGGTCCCCGAGCCGGTTGACGGCCTCGGGTTAGGACGCCGGTCGCGCGAGGGCAGTATTCCAAGGGCGGCTCCCCGGGGGCTGGCGCCTCCGGATCTGTGCCTCCTGCCTATCCTCTACACGCGGGACCAGCGGCCAATGCCAAGCTGCAGTGAAGGTTCACGGGGTCTTTCCGTCCTTCCGCGGGTAAGTCGCATCTTCACGACCAGTGCAATTTCACCGGGTCCATGGTCGAGACAGCGCCCAAGTCGTTGCGCCTTTCGTGCAGGTCGGAACTTACCCGACAAGGAATTTCGCTACCTTAGGACCGTTATAGTTACGGCCGCCGTTTACCGGGGCTTGGCTTCGGGGCTTCGCCTTGCGGCTAACTCCTCCGCGTGACCTTCCGGCACCGGGCAGGCGTCAGACCCTATACGTCGCCTTGCGGCTTCTGCAGAGTCCTGTGTTTTTGGTAAACAGTCGCTTGGGCCTCTCCACTGCGGCCCGCCTCCGCTCCCCGGGCAAGCCGGTTCACGTACGCGCGGGCACCCCTTCTCCCGAAGTTACGGGGCCATTGTGCCGAGTTCCTTGACCATGGTTGACCCGATCGCCTCGGTATGTTCTACCCACCCACCTGTGTCGGTTTGCGGTACGGGCGCGCACGCGCCTGCCTAGGGGTTTTTCTAGGGACCTCGGGCTCACTCGCTTCGCTTGATCGCTTCGTCCGGAGCCTCGCCCTCGTGCGGACCGGATTTCCCTGGTCCGCGGGCCGCGCTCCATCACGGGGACGTCCAGAACCCCGCCGAGCCACCCCCATCCGTCGCCCCGTCGGTCGTAGCGCCGCGTGCGCGGTGCAGGAATGTCTGCCTGCTGCGCGTCGGCTACGCCTCCCGGCCTCGCCTTAGCCCCCGACTGACCCTGGGAGGATTAGCCTTGCCCAGGAAACCTCGGGTTCACGGCGGACGAGTTACTCTCTCGTCTCTCGCTACTCATGCCAGCATTCTCACTCCCATGCGCTCCACCGCCGGTCGCCCGGCGGCTTCGCCGCCCATGGGAAGCTCCCCTACCGATTCTACTTAGGTAAAATCCCGCCGCTTCGGTGTCCAGCTTAGCCCCGTGTATTGTCGGCGCATGTCCACTCGACCAGTGAGCTGTTACGCACTCTTTGAATGGATGGCTGCTTCTAAGCCAACATCCTGGTTGTCTGGGCGGACGCACATCCTTTGCCACTCGGCTGGAACTTGGGGACCTTAGCGGGCGGTCCGGGCTGTTTCCCTCTCGAGCACACAGCTTAGCCCACATGCTCTGACTGCCGCGCTCTGGGCCGCCGGCATTCGGAGTTCGGTTGGATTCGGTAGGCGGCGAAGCCCCCTCGTCCATCCGGTGCTCTACCTCCGGCGGTGAACGCGCGACGCTAGCCCTAAAGCTATTTCGGGGAGAACGAGATATCTCCGGGTTTGATTGGCCTTTCACCCCTATCCGCAGGTCATCGCCGCCGTTTTCAACCGACGTGCGTTCGGCCCTCCACGGGGTCTTACCCCCGCTTCAGCCTGCCCACGGATAGCTCACCCGGCTTCGCGTCCGCGGCGCGGGACTCAAGTCGCCCTGTTAAGGCTCGCTTTCGCTCCGGCTCCCTTTCGGTTAACCTCGCCCCGCGCCAGCGACTCGCTGGCTCATTCTACAAAAGGCACGCCGTCACACCGTATAGGTGCTCCGACTGCTCGTGGGCGCACGGTTTCAGGTACTGTTTCACTCCCCTCCCGGGGTGCTTTTCACCTTTCCCTCACGGTACTGGTGCGCTATCGGTCACAGGGTAGTACTCAGGCTTGGATGGTGGTCCACCCAGGTTCGGACCGGGTTTCACGTGCCCGGCCCTACTCAGGGACCGCGTCGCGCCGTCCGGTCTGGGTTCGCGTACGGGGCTGTCACCCGCTGCGGCCGGCCCTCCCATGCCGTTCCGCTCCCCAGCCGGACCTGCGCCCGGGGGCGGCAGCCCCCGGATGCGCGGCCCTGCAACCCCGTCGGCGGAACCCCTGCCGGGTATGCCCGCTCGACGGTTTGGCCATCGGTCCCCTTTCGCTCGCCGCTACTCGGGGAGTCTCGAGATTGATTTCCTCTCCTCCGGGTACTTAGATGTTTCAGTTCCCCGGGTTGTCCTCCCCACCCCTATGTGTTCGGGGTGGGGATATCCACACTGCTGTGGATGGGTTCGCCCATTCGGAGACCCCCGGGTCGAAGGATGTGTGCTCCTCGCCGGGGATTATCGCAGCTTGCCGCGTCCTTCATCGGCTCCCTGTGCCAAGGCATCCGCCGTGCGCCCGTGGTATCTTGCGGGACCGCTCTCGGGCCCGCGGGATATCCACGTGTCGCTAATAAAAATTAATCGATATCATGAATAGCGCTCGTATGTCGCAATTCGGGTATCTCATACCGCGGCACAGTGTCTTCACTGTGCTCGCGATCAGATGCTCCTCACTCATATATAAGTGAATTCTTCTTGTTTGGATCGGATGAATGATTGCTATCATTCTTGATTTAATCGCAGAAAAGAATCGAGTCTGGAAGAATGATCTTCCATCTCTCTCCTATCGCTATGCGGCTCTCAAGGTACGCGGGTGCGACCCCGGGGACCGGGTGCTGCGGGGAATCATCCTGGCGACATCCACCGGACGGGCTCCTGCCCTCTATTCGAGTTAAAGTGTTTTCTCTCTAAGAATGTGTCTCCCTAGAAAGGAGGTGATCCAGCCGCACCTTCCGGTACGGCTACCTTGTTACGACTTCACCCCAGTCATGAAACCCACCGTGGACGCCGTCCTCCTTGCGGTTAGACAAACGTCTTCTGGTGAACCCCACTCCCATGGTGTGACGGGCGGTGTGTACAAGACCCGGGAACGTATTCACCGCGGCATTCTGATCCGCGATTACTAGCGATTCCAGCTTCGTGTAGTCGGGTTGCAGACTACAGTCCGAACTGGGACGTTATTTTTGGGATTTGCTCCAGGTCACCCTCTCGCTTCCCTTTGTTTACGCCATTGTAGCACGTGTGTAGCCCAAATCATAAGGGGCATGATGATTTGACGTCATCCCCACCTTCCTCCAGGTTATCCCTG
>ONZX01000141.1_pt1 | contig 51848 bp, 49 predicted proteins | sample 1671831 | NCBI WGS metagenome assembly ONZX01 (sample SAMN06348197, study PRJEB24527) | human gut metagenome | reverse complement strand
ACACCAGGAACATCATACATTTCTTACACCAGAATCAAAGAGTGGAAATATACGGGTAAAGGGTGGTTTTGTTATGAACTATGTGTACCAGAGTATCCGGAAGTAACTGAGATGGTGGATGGGAGCTGTCTGATCAGAGTAAAGCCAATGACAGAGGAACAGCGTGAAATGTCTGAAAAATGCGTGCGTGGTCTGGGATATCAGGGAAATAACCTCTTATGTTCCAATTGGGATACAGAGCATATGGAAGAACTGGATTATAATGGGATATATGAATATCTGTATGCAATGAAATACCAGGAAAAGTTTAATTCTGAGAATTACCCAAATGGAATACCAAAAGAGGAATTTGAAAATTTAATTATGGAGTATCTTCCGGTGACGGCAGAGCAGATACGGGAATATGCGGTGTTTGATGAGGAAAACCAGACTTACGCTTGGGTGCGTCTTGGTTGCCTTAATTATGCACCAACGTTCTTTGGTACTTCTTTGCCGGAAGTAATTGATATAAGAGAAAATGGAGATGGAACAATTACACTAACCGTTGATGCAGTTTGTGATATGGTTATATGTGATGATGCAGTTATAACTCATGAACTTACGATAAGGTTTGCAGAGGATGGCAGCTTTCAGTATTTGGGGAATGAAATCCTAAATGACGGAATTATGCAGATACCCGATTACCAATACCGAATTAAAAATTGATTTGACAATAGAAGTGTTTTGTACTAATCTTACATATGTAAGAGATGGGAGGACACATGAAGAAATAAAGGACAGAGGTTATTATATTGTATTTTAAGGGAAGGATGGAGTAAAAATGATTATAAAGTCTATTATGACCGATGAAGATAGAAAAGCATTAGAGTATATGCTTTCGTTAGAATATGCTATGCCATATCAATTACTTAAGACAAAAAATAATAGAAGGAAAATTATTTATATAATGACACCAGTATTATTTTTGTTATCAATCGGCTGCTATTTTGTAAAGAGTTATCCGATGTTTTATGTGGAAATGGGGATTTCTATTATTGCATTGATTTGGATTATTTGGTTTCAATCTAAGGGAAAAAAATTTGAAAATAATGTCCATGAATTTGTATGGAATAAATCAAGATATAACAAAGTGGAAATTGATGTTCAGGGAATAAAATTAGAAGATAAAAAGATCTGTGAACTTAAAGAAATAGATAGAGTCTTTTTGTACAAAGGTTTTTTCTTTCTCATAACGAATGAAAAAAAGTTACTTGTACTAAAAACAGTAGGTGTAGAGACAGAAGAACTTATTAAGATTATTAAAGAAGCTGATATCTTATTTGAAAAAAGAGAAGAACCATTTAATATTTATGAATATTGCAAAAAGTAGTAGTTAAAAAAGAAAAAACAATTAATAAGATAATGGAAAAAAACGAGTAAAAGTTAATTCTACAGTTAACCTTTACTCGTTTTTGTTATTTCTGTGATACCCAGATATTCATGTCTGACAAGATAGACATGGTTATTTCAGTTGCGTTGCCTCCGGTAGCATCTCTATCGGCTCCAATATTTGTGGCAAAAAAGTATGTATTATCTTCCGTTTCGACAAAGCCAACAAACCATCCATTAATATCCTGACCATTTACACGGCCAGTTCCGGTCTTTCCGTAGAATGTTCCGGCATCGGAAGCTGAAAGGCAGATGGCATCTTTTACTGCATTGATATTTTCAGGGGCGAAGCCGAAACTGTTATTCTGTAGCTTGGTTAAAAGTTCGACCTGTTCTATTGGAGATATTTCCAAGGAGGATTCCATCCAATAAGAGGAGAAATCGCCACTCATGTTTTCGTTACCATATCCGATTTCTTGAACATAGCTGTAAACGTCAGAGGCTCCAAGCTGTTCATCTACTGTTTGAAAATACCAATTCACAGAGGATGTCATCGCAGACTGTAAGGTCTGATCAGCGTTCCATGCTTCAAACGGATAGCTTTCTCCATTCCATGCAATAAAGGAATCTTCTGGTGTAATGACACCTTCTTCCAATCCAAATAAAGCATCATATATCTTGTAAGTGGAATCCGGCGCAACTCGTAGCGTAGCATGTTCTATATCATGTATGCTCCAGGCATCATTTCCCAGATCGTATAAAACAAAGCTTCCTTCGTATTTTCCAAAGTATTTAGAAAAATCTACATATGAAATATTTTCTGAGGAAGATTTCCATTGGTAGTGACTTTCGTCCGCTGCATATGTAGAAATAAAAGGTGTAAGTCCCATTATTAGAACTGTGGTCAGTATAAAAGCAGTCATGCCTTTTAACTTCTTGTAAAACGTTGGTTTCTCATAAGAAGCGATGTTGATAATGCGACGCTTTATTTGTTTCATGTTTCCGCTAAGGCTGGCAGCAAACGGAAAAGGAGAAATGGAGACCTTTTCTATAAAGTTAATCAGCGTATTTCCATAATTCTCATAATCGTCTTCTTCCAGCATTTTTAGAACAGAAGTGTCACAGGCAACTTCTCTGTCATTACGCATTTCTCTTAGCGCAAACCAGACAAAGGGGTTAAACCAATAAAGCACTCCGGCAAAGTTCATAAGATAATTGGCAATGGCATCCTTATGTCTGTAGTGTTGCAGTTCATGCAATAGCATATATCTCATATCAGATTCATGATAATCTGAGATTAAATGAATTGGCAGATAAATACATGGCTTCAAAAATCCTACGATAATAGGTGATTTCAAAAAAGCGGTACTGTACACAGGAATATTCCTTGTTATTTTCATCTCATTCAAGCATTTGTTATACAGTCTGCGAACCTCTGGGTTCTGAAGGGGGAGCGCAGATCTCTTTATTATGCGTAAACGAAGAGAAGATTTGATTACCAATATCATCATCGCAAGCATTCCCACAATCCATATACCTAATAAAATATATCCGGTAACGGATGGCGTGTCTTTATTTACAGAAAGGGCAAAGTCATTCATCCAATTTGTAGTACCAGATAAACCGGTATCCATAACATTATTTGCACCAACATCGGCATGAGAAGCGGAAGAGTTTCTTACGCTACTGAGCCATGAGAAAATTTGCGGAAAACTAATTAGACGGAAGGGGATAAAAGGCACTGCTAAAAGTCCGAGTAACAGCAACCATAGATTATACTGCATCCGGCTGGACAAGTTGTTTCTGAATACCCATTTGGCTATCAAAAGAATTCCAACGATACCGCTGATAAATACATTGCATAATAAAAAGCGTATCATGAAATTAGCCATGTTAATCGCCTCCTTTTTTGGAACTCTTGGAAAGAAGGGAGCGAAGTGTTTCAATTTCTGTTTCAGACAGTTTATCGTTTTCTATGTATGCAGATAGCATAGAGGTAATGTCACCATTATAGTAGCGATTCAAGAAAGAATTACTTTCTTGACTAATATATTCACACTCTTTTACTAACGGTGTGTAAACAAAAACACGACTTTGTTTTTCATAAGTGAGAACACCCTTGGTCACAAGACGCTTAATGAGCGTTTGGATAGTTTTGGGACTCCAGCTTGTTGTTTGTAGTAATTTTTCTGTTATTTCATTGGTGTTAATGGGGGCATATTTCCATACAATTTTCATAACTTCAAATTCTGCTTCCGAAATTTGTGGTAAATTCTTCATGTAAATCACTCCTTAAATCTTACGCCTGTAATAAAAATAGTATATTCTGTATTTGTTGAAATGTCAATTTTGGAAAAATAGTTGACTGTAAATCTTACTTATGTAATAATTCAATTATTACATAAGTAAGATTTGAAGAGGTGGAAAGTTATGGGGGAAATATTGCTTTTGTCATTTGAAAATAGTGAAGATGATGTTATTAGCGAGATATTAAGCATATTAGAAAATAAGCAAATGAAAATATGTGAAAATAAGAACATAAAAAAATGCTTAGAATTTCAGGGATTAACAATAAATGCTGAAAGACGGTTGGCGGTAAAAGGAAACAAAGAAATAGAATTTACTTTTACAGAATTTGAAATTCTTTTACTGTTAGCGCAAAATGCTGGAATGGTATTTAGCAAGGAGAAAATATATAATATTGTTTGGAAAGAGCCATATTTTGGTGATTATAATATTGTCATAAGCCATATCCGCAACCTGCGTGGAAAAATAGAAGATAATCCAAGTAAACCGATTTACATACAGACTGTATGGGGAGTAGGGTATCGCTTCAATAAAAATTTAAGCAGTGGTCTGTAAGTTATAGTCCAGATCACTGCTTATTTTTCTTTTTTAACACCCAAGAGATATTCACAAGATACATGAAAAAATTCTGCCAGAGCCACTACTTCATAATCCGGTACAAAGCGTGTCCCTTGTTCAATGCGTAATACAGTCAAATCACTAAATTCATATCCGGCAAGCTGGAGTTGTTCAGCTAATGCTTTTTGTGATATGTGCTTTTCGGTTCGTAATTCTTTTATACGTTGTCCAATAAGGTTTTTGGAATTTTTTTCTTTATTCCAGTAAATCTTCATTCAAATACCAACTTTCTAAAGATGAAGTGCTACATAATTGATTTTACGGAATAATGTTGATAATATACTTCTAAAGATGAAGTATAAGAAAATAAATTTATTTGATGTAATCTTGGGATTGATAATACTGACTGCAAAATGCAATACTTATATGGAAAGGTGGATACAAAATGAACGAAGTATTTGAAACAGTAGCAGAGGTATTGGAGGAACTTAGAAGCGAAGCAGAAGAACGAGAGTATTCTGTTCACACAAACGAATCGGAAAATGCAGATAAAGCATTGAAAAAGGCGAATCGGGAATATGAAACGGTGTTGGCTGAGCTTTCTGCAGAGCACAGAGAATTTTTCGAAAATTATTGTAATGGTAAACTAAATTTGTAACACCTTGTTCGAATAATATATTATAATATTATTCAAATAAGGAGGACATTGTTATGTCAATACGTTACAGTGAAGATTTTAAAAAAGAAGTAGTCAAAGCATATATGGCTGGCGATAAATCCACCATCCAAATAGCTGCTGATTATAATATTGCCAAGAGTACTGTTAGCCAGTGGGTTAATCAGTACAAGGAAGAATGCCTTTATACCACCAGCACATCACCTGAATCTAATGAAGCAAAGGAAATCAGAAGATTAAACCAGCTTCTTAACGAAAAGGATAAGGAAATTGCATTCCTAAAAAAAGCAGCGGCATTCTTCGCGAAGGAAATCGATTAGTGGTATATCGGTTCATTGACGATAATAAAAATACATTTGGTTTAAGATGGCTGTGTAAAAAATTTGCAACCAGCCCTAATTGTTACTACAACTACAAAAAAGATGCAAAGCAAAAATATCATGAACATCTGAACCATATCTTCGAGCTTATAAAATACATTTATTATAACAATAATCGTGTTATAGGCTATAGGGCTATGCGTATTTTCATCAAGCGCTATGGATATGATATAAGCAGTACAACTATGCATAAATACATGAATAAGGAACTCAATTTATGTGCTGTAATTATGCATTCCAAGCCTGGATACAAGGCAGGTATAAAGAACAAAATATTTGATAATCTCTTAAACCAGAACTTTACAGTCGGCTGCAAAAATAAAATATGGTGTACAGATTTTACATACATGCGCCAGCCAAATGGAAAATTCAGATACAACTGTTCAATAATTGATTTATATGACAGGTCAGCTGTTGCCTCATTAAACAGTGATTATATCAATACAGCTCTAGCAATAAACACGCTTAAAATGGCGCTAAAAAAGGAAAACTATCCCAAAGTGATTTTACACTCAGATCAGGGAGTACAGATTACTTCGTGGGAGTTTGTAAAATTCTGCAAAGAGAATAATGTAATTCAGAGCATGAGCAGGTCTGGCTGTCCGTATGATAATGCTCCAATGGAAAGATTTTATAACACTTTTAAAAGCAATTTTTATAACGTAACTGCATTTTCAAGTGTGGAGATGATGGACGAACTTACTATGAAATATATCAACTGGTATAACTATGTCCGTCCTCATTCATACAATGATTATTTAACACCAATGGAAGCTCGTTACATATAGGTATTTATCGAACAGAGTGTTAAAAAATTGCTTGACCAGTACAGGGTGATGCCTTGCTGCAGAAAAGTTATACGGTGGATTTCCTCACCAAGAAACGTACACAGAATAAAGGGGAAATCCAGATGTTTTATGTGGAGGATGACCACGATGCCATCATTTCAAAGCGGATATGGGAATGTGTACAGCTCGAAATAAAACGCAGGAAAAAGTACCTGGAGGAGCATGGGACAAACTCCTATTCCCACAGGCTGGAAAGCAATCCATTTGCATCGAAGATAATTTGTGGAGACTGCAATAAGGTTTTTGCACGGAAAGGCTGGCGGAGCAGCACGGGCATTGACCGTAAGGTATGGCAATGCAGTGAACGGTACAAGGTCAAAGGAGTCATGGGATGTGCTAACCGCCATGTGGAGGAAGAAACGCTGATAAAGGCTTATCTGATGGCTTGGAATGCATTGGTGGAGAACCGAGAGGATTTCATGGAGCAGTGGACGGAACAGCTGAAGAGCGAGAACCTATTGGAAGGTTATCGGGCAGAGAAGTTCATAGAATACACGGATGGAGCAGAATCTCTGACAGAGATGGATACGGACTTCATGCTGAAAACACTGGACCACATCAAGGTTTTTGAGGATGGAACATTGTTGGTGGTGTTCCTGGACGGAACGGAGATTGAATGTAAAAATGAAGAGGAGTAAGAAAAAATGCCGATTGGGAGTTGCGATTCCTGATCGGCTTTTTTTCTTACTCTTTTTCGGATAGTGAAATGTAGGTGGATGTGGTAAAATATTAGTGCATATTTTAAATGCAAAAGAGGTGAAACAAATGAACCCGTTAGTTTATTTTAGAATATTTAACAATGAAGATTGCCCTTGTGGAAGTGGAAAGAAGTTTAAGGAATGTTGCAAAGGAAAAACCGATCAGGAACCTGTGCAGAGTAAAAAGCCTCCAGAAGTACAAATAATGGAGCAGATGAGAAAGTCTATGGTTAAATGCTGTATGCATCCTGACCAAAGCAATTGTAATGGTAAGATTAAAAATGCTCATGCACTGCAAAATAATAAAATCATATCATTACTTGCAGGGACTGAACGCCATGTGTACACTATGGATAAAAAACGGCAACCACTCATTATACCTATTGAGGGCGAAGAACCAGAAGTGATGGTGGAGTTCTCCAGGGTTAGTGCGAACGATGCTACAACAGAAACTTGTTTTTGCGATAGACATGACAATATCGCCTTTGCTGTTATTGAAAAAGGAGCGCCAGATTTTGATGTAAATAGTGAACCAATGAAATTTGTTTATGCATATAAAGCTTTTATTTTTGAATATTATAAGCAGGAAGTTTCACATAAAATTTTTCAGCAATGTTTTAAGAAAAGACCACCTGTTTTTCAACTACCTCAGATGGTTGGCTTATATAGAGTGTCGCAATTACGCTTGAAAGAGTTTAAACCTGTAAAAAGACATTTCGATTCAGAGATAATGGCTGGTACATACAATGGAATAGAAACGTGTGTAATTACTATCCCGGAAAGAATTAATTTTGCAAATTATACATTTATAGCACCGGATTATGATTTGAATGGAAAAAGGATAAAGCATACTATAAAAGGTGTCATGCACCGGATTGCAATAACTGCTTTTCCTGAGGATACAAAGTCATACATACTTTTGAGTTGTTTATCTAGTGAGAAGTATATTTACGCTAAGTTTTTTGAACAGATAAATAATGCATCTTTAGAGAAAGTTAAATTTTATTTTTCAATGATATTACCTTTATATTCTGAAAATATGGTATTAAGTCCGGTTCTTTGGAATAAGTGGGATGACGAAATAAAAATGGCGTTTACTTTCTACGCAAATCTAAATGGAAAAATATTCAAAAGGTACAGTATTGCAATAGGAATGGGATTGAGAAACGCAGCAAATAGTAAAGTTCCATTTGATTACAGTAAAAGAGGAAAAATAGATTTGTTTATGAAATAAAAGATTTTATTATTAAGAAACTTTGATAGCATGGATTATACATAAAAATACTTGCAGAAAATAATAGTTGGAAAGGAAAACATGGATAGAAATACAATTGGAAATGAAATCGAGGCTGAAATAAATGCAAGCTATAGATATAAAAATTTGAGAGAACTTATAGATATACTGCTTTCAGTAATTATTCTGAAAACAGGAAAAAAGGAATTGGTAGGTATTGAAGAAAGACTGTATGTTTCCTTAGGTAAAATTTTTGATGGGGAGACTACTATAAATGACATAAAACTGTGTTTGTCTAATGTCATCAAGATAGAACCTCTTTTGAAAAAAATGATTTTACTTATTGATGAAGATGAATATGATAAGATAGTACAAGAGAATTTGGGTTTAGCACATGTAATTACTCAATTAGGTCTTAATCCAGATAACAAGAAATTGGATCGAAAGCCGGAGGACTATTTGGGCGATAGTAATTATATGGAACATATAGCAAGATCCTATGCATTAAGAAATAGTGAGTCGCACACATATGTAGGTTGGACACGAAGAGAAATATATACCAATTTGGATAGTGTGCTGATAACTTGTTTAAGAGCAGTAGAAATAAATAAAAAGGCATTGCTCAGTAATCTGAAAAAGAAGAGTATTAATAATGAATTGAATATTGAAAATTACTTAAATGAGATTACACAGCAATTAAAAAAAAGAATGTCTAGATTTATTCATATAAGGGGAGAAGAGAATTTTTCTGTATTGGGTAGCTATGTCATCGAATATCAGGATGATACATCTGATTCTAGGAGAAGAAAAGGCACTGTTGAATATTTAAGAGATAATAGTATACCAGAACGAAGGATGATGATATGGGGCGAAGCTGGTATGGGGAAGACTACAACATTAGAATATTTAACATATATGGATGCAAAAAAAAGATTGAAAGATTCAAACTATAATATTCCTGTATTAGTTTTATTGGGAGTTATGACAAAAGCCACGTATACTATAAAACAGTATATATGTGACAAACTTGATATTGGGGTAGATATATGTGAATCTCTTTTAGAAGAAGGAAAAATCAATCTATTTTTGGATGGTTTAAATGAAATACCAGCTGATGCAGGCGGCAATTTAAAAACTTTAAGAATGCGCGAAATAAAGCAATTACTTAGAGATTATCCCAAAACATTTATTATAATTACTAATCGTCCACAAGATACTAGGGATTTTAATAATGTGCCAATTTTTAATTTGATAAAATTATCTAAAGAAGAAATGAGAGATTTTATTAAAAAAAATGTAGATGAAGAAGACGTGAAAGAACTTTTGTTTACCTCAATTAATGGAAATGAGAGATTTGTGCAAATAATAAATACGCCATTGATCTTATCGAGATTAATAGAGATTGTGCGATATAAGAAGGAAATTCCACATAGTGAAGGTGAAATTATCGCTGAATTTTTAAATTGCTTATTGGTAAGAGAAAAAGAAGAAAAACAGGATGCACGATTGGATATAAAGCGAATAATATACCTTTTGAGAATGATTGCATTTGAGAGCCTCGAAAAGAAAGAAGCAAATTCAGGAATGACAGAGTCAGAGGTATTGAAGTATTGTTCTAAAAGTATGGATACATATAGGTTTCAGTATGATGCATTATATGCATTAGATATAGTTTTGCAATTAGGTATATTAGAAAAAAGAGAAGATTTATATGTATTTTCGCATCAGGCATACCAGGATTACTATTATGCTATGGAAGAATTGGCGGTGATACAGTCTTGAAAATAAGAAAAAATCAAATTAGAGATAAGTGTCAATCAGATAAGTATTATGCTTCAATAAAATATATGGCACACAGTTTACGTGGTAAAGATAGAGAAAATTTTATTATTACAGTTTGTGACCTTAATATTTATTTGGGGTGTATATGTGCTTTAACATGTGAAAAAAATGCAACGGTTGAGGAATATATCTGGAAAACTTTAAATAATTATTTTCAGCCAAGAAAAATAAAATTTTATGATAAATCTAGTGGGATATGGAAAGAAAATATAAAAAAACTGAATAGTAAAGATATTACATATTACCTTCTTGCCTGCAATGTGATGGGCAATATGAAAGCAATAAAATGGTATATTTACAATCATGAAGTTGATAAAGCTATTATAATTCAGTTAGCAAAAAATATGAATGAAGAGCAACTGGTAGATTTAATATATACACTTTATAGATCTTCTCAAAATTGGGATAAAATAAGAGGCATTGGTTCTACTAAAAGTTTGTTTTTGTATAAAAATGATTCGAGAATAAAAAAGATTCTTAGTAGGTTATGGTATAAGGATAGAGATGCATTTATACAATTAGCATACGATACAGGTTGGTTGGGAGATTTGGGGAAAAAGGCTCGCAAAGGAAACCGTATTTTTATCGAGTGTTTGGTTGGGGCAAATAAATTGCTGTTAACTATTGAGTTAATAGAAGAAGTCTTATGTGATTTGGAAAGTGATGAGAGTTCATATGATACTTTATTAAAATTAGTTTTAAAGGAAAAAGGTGAGAGAAAACAATTTGCATATATATTGTATATTCAAAAAATAAATAATGGATATATAATGAAGGCTAAAGATTATGTGATTTTGAAAGGTTTAGGAAAGCCATCGCAAAAAATAGTCAATTATTTTATACCTTTTTTCTTAGATTTAGTAAATGGAGATTTTAGAACTAATATCAATCTTTTTGAATTAGGAGATGCATTATCAAATGTTATTGTAAAACCAAATAAGATAACACCCAAAGTTGGATATGCACGTAATAAAAATTTGAATCTAGCATTAAAGACTACTAAAAATATAGATTTGAAAAAAGTGCTATTCTTTTACTTTAATACTACAATGTCCGTCAAAGCAAGTTTGGATGAGTTGTTTAGACTTTTGAATATGTATCATGATGTTCAACCAGGTGAGTTAATTCGAGAACTACAATCATTTCCAATATGGGTAAAGGCAACTGGAATAGAACAAGGTAAAAGTAATAATATAACTACGGAGAACTATCTTAAAATCGAGCCACAAATTGAAGTCGGAAATGTTATTTTAATGTCAATTGTTGACTATGATTATGTTTTAAAAGAATTTGTTGCCAAGCCATATACCGGCTCTATTTTTTAGGAATTAAGATAGTCACAGGAAAGACAGAGGTATGGAAGAAATAGTAGTTATATGTATAAATAGGGGCGATTACTATGATACGTTTATCTCTTTGTCACTTTGTTGAAAAAATATACTAGAATGTGGGGTAAACGCTATCCCCCCTAAGTGGGGTATGAACCTTTTCGCAAAAGGTGACAGTTTCGCTATTTAGTATAAGAAGAAACTTTCACCGCATGTGGAGACAGTGGTAGGACTACACAGAAAGGATACGTAGAAATCCTTGAATTTACACACTTTGCAGAGTTTTTTAGCTTCAACAGGATTGCTGAAAATCACAAGGAAAAAGAGTTTGTGAGGAAGGTGACGGTTGTTGTAGCGTTAGACCTCGGCTGTGGGAATACAAAGAATTCTGAATATGAAAGTAAATAGAGAACTATCAGATATGTTGATAGAACGTAGGGATACTTGAAAGAGTGTCCCTATTTTTTATATTAGGGCATTCCATTAGGAGTGCCTTTTTCAATTCAATTTAAGAGGAGGTTCACTATGAACAACACAGCGTTAGGAGCAGAAAACCAAAAGGAACAGACAATTAATTTTATCAGCGAAGCACATGAAAAATTTTACTATGAAAAATTAAAAGAGGTACGCTATCAGGACGTGTACCACAAGGCACTTTGCTATTGCCTTGGTATCAGCGATGATACGAGAAGAAATATCAATAGCATCTATGAGTTTAAGACGGGATGTGTAAAAACTGAGTGCTTGCATGAAGGCTGGCAGACCAGTGGCAGTATGAAGGTGGTGCGAATGGCATTTAACCTGTATTGCAACGGCACACCGAGTGTAGATGATTACACAAAAACAGTGGAACAGGTAAACGAGTGCAGGCAGTATACAGTGGAGGACTTGTATCAGCACTTGTTGGATAAATGGAAATTCTGCTGGATTGTGGATAAGGCAAAGGTCAACGGGACAGAAGAATTTGAAGATTATGAACCGTCATTGACAAAGAAACAGCGGGCAGAAAGGGATAAGGCTTTAGCACATTTTGAAGCAGCATTCCGGCAGATACAGACGGAATAAGAAAGTGTCACAACATCTGAGGGGGCAATCAGTTTGAATACTGATTGCCTTTTCTGACAGGAAATTGACGATTTAAGGCGTTCCTGATGAAGTGACAGGGAAATATGCCTTTGCATATCTTTTGACACGCTTAAAGGGCATAAAAAACGGAAAAAAGGCTACATAATTTGAACATTTTGAAGGAGGGTATCACAGTGGCGAGGATGGGCAAAAAAGAAAAACGGTTGTGGGTGTTCTTTTTGAATGACAAGAACAGGATACAGTATAATGACCAGTGCAAGAAGTGTGTGCATGACTGTAAGCAGAGTTTCCGGTGCAGGATTGTGTGGTGTGGGAAGTATTACTCTAAGCGGAGAAAAAGGTAGAGTTTGATTTATTTGATATTTCTGAAAGGGGTTGAGATAAAATATTGGTTTAATCGTTTCATTCGTTTTAAGAAAAAATGAGGAATCTTTTAATCATTTTAAGTGCATAACCCGTTATTATATATATACAGATATTCAATGGAAAGGAGTCTGATGCGTGTTGAGTGATGACGAATTAGTGGAACAGATTCTACTTGGAAATGAAAATGCAGCAGAAGAATTGATAAAACGCTATTATACATCTATTTTACGTTACTGTAGGTGGCATTGCTCTAATCTGGAAAAAGCAGAAGACCTGACTCAGGAAACATTTTTGAAGTTGTTTAAGAATTTATCCGGATATAAAGGAAAAAAGAAATTTAAGGCTTATTTATTCACGATTGCAAATCATTTATGTATTGATGAAAGTAGGAAGGTTGAGTTTTATCCATTAGAAGATGAAGAAAATATAGTGCATGAGTATAACGACATAGTTCGGCTAGAGGATAGGGCAGAGATAAGCTATTTTTTGAATTTTTTATCATCAGAACAAAGGGAAGCAGTCATTCTACGCTTTGGAGAACAACTTAGTTTTGGAGAGATTGCAAAAGTGATGGGATGCAATATGCGAACAGCACAAAGCAGGGTTCGTAATGCTTTAAAAATTATGAGAAAGGAGCAGGAAAATGAAAGATAAAAAGTTGAAGGGATATTTACAGCAATCTTTAGGAGAGGAAGTACAGCCTAAAAGATTAGAGGAAACGATTAAGCTTTGCACTGAAATTGTACGAGAACAGGAAGTGACTAGGGCAGAACCGAGGACAGGTTTCTTTCACTATCTTTCAGATGTATTTCGCTTTGAAGGTATTCCAATATTTGGTTTGCAGGCAGTAACGTTATTTATAGTTTGTTTAACAATTGCCAGCATTGCAGACGTGCCAAAGAATATACCAATTTTTATGCCGCTGTTTGTATTGGCTATCATACCAGCAATTTTTAAAAGCCAGTATTATGGAATGAGCGAGATTGAAGCGGTAACAAGAGCTTCTGGTGCCCAAATCACGTTAGCAAAGCTGGTTTTGGCTGGGGCAGCTAATTTGGTGTGTATAACAATTCTTTTGTGTATGGAAGTTTATTTACAAAATTCTTATAAAGAGATTGGACAGATGGTTCTATACTGTCTGGTTCCGTACTTAGTGTGTATGGTTGCGTTGCTACGTTTGATCCGTTTGCAAAAGAAACAGAGTTTACAGATATGTTCGATTGTAATGCTGGGTTCCTGCATTTGTTGGGGGATGTCAGCAAGAATATTGCCATGGTTATATGAAACATCAGCAGTGGGGGTGTGGATTGTTACATTTTTGATTTTTGCTATGTTCTTTATAAATGAAATCCATTATATTGCAGAGATGAGAAAGGAAGGAAAAATGTATGGAATTGTCGCTTGATCGTTTAACAAAACAGTATGGCAGGAAAATAGCGGTAGATTGTGTTAGTGCAACCTTAAAGCCGGGAGTATATGGTCTTTTGGGGGCTAACGGTGCAGGTAAAACAACATTGATGCGTATGCTATGTGCTGTTTTGGAGTCAACCTCAGGGGAGGTATTGCTGGATGGAAAAGAAGTAACTTCGATGGGGGCAGATTACCGGAATGTGTTGGGTTATTTACCACAGGATTTTGGATATTATCCAAATTATACTGCGGTGGAGTTCTTAATGTATATTGCAGCACTGAAAGGAATACCGAAGAATGTTGCAAAAAAACGTGTGACTGAATTGTTGGAAGTGGTTGATTTAAGCCATGTGGCAAACAAAAAAGTAAAAACTTTTTCCGGTGGTATGAAACAAAGAGTAGGAATTGCACAGGCGTTACTTAATAATCCGAAAATTTTGATTTTGGATGAGCCGACTGCAGGACTTGATCCGAAAGAGCGTGTCCGTTTTCGTAATTTGCTCTCAGAGTATTCAGGCGATAAAATTGTAATTCTTTCTACACATATTGTATCGGATATAGAAGCAATAGCAGATGAAGTGCTATTGATGAAAAAAGGAAAATTTGTATTGCAGGGTACGGTTCCTGAGTTGATTCACAAGGCAAATGGTAAGGTTTGGGAGCTTTCTGTTTCTCCACAAGAAGCTAGACAATGGCAGACAAAAACAACGGTTGCTAATTTACGGCACGAAGGAAAAGAAATTATATTGCGTATTATTTCAGACAATATGCCTAGTGAGCGAGCGGTGCCTTGTGAAGCTACATTGGAAGATCTTTATTTATTTTATTTTCCCACAGAGGAAGGAGTGAAATAGAATGGAACTATTTTGGTTAGAGCATAAAAAGTTATGGCGAAAGAAAATTGTTAAAATATGTGTGTTGTTGTGTTTTGTTTATTCTATAATTTTTGGAAGCATACTTTCGTTTCAATGGTTCGGTTTTGGCAGTTCAGATGACTATACAAGTGCTTTTGGCAATAATTTTGATGGATATACAGTAATAAAGGATAGTCAGGAATATGCACTTTCATTTGGTGGAGAATTGACGGATGAAACCTTGCAGAAAATAGTAAGTGATTATCAGCAAATGGAAGCTGACGGTATGGAGGAAGAACTGGAAAAGACAGACTGGCAGATAGTTAATAGTTGGCTCGGAACATTGTATCCGGAGCTTCGAGATACCAGTAATTATAAAACGATGATAAGCTATGTTGATCCAGATAAGTTAACAGGCTTCTATGAAAGAAGACAGCAGGTGCTTGATGAGTTTTTGGAGGTCAGTGGTCAGGTAGGAGCTGAAAAAGAGTTTTTACATCAGATAGAGAGAAAGGTAGAAAAACCATTTCGTTATGAGTGGGTAGAAGGCTGGTCAACGCTTCTTGGTAGTATGGTTGCGGATCTGGGAGTTGTGATGGCTTTGTTTCTCGGTATTGTTTTATCCTCTTTATTTGCTGGCGAATGGCATGATAATACAAGCACACTAGTATTGACGACTCGAAATGGTTGGGGAAAAATTGCTCTTGCCAAAATTCTTACTGGTTTAGCGTTTACAGTGGAGTTATTTGCATTACTTGCTGTTTCAAGTGTTATATCACAGTTGTTTTTTATGGGAACTGCCGGATGGGATATGCCGATTCAGAATATCAAGCTGATTGCTGTTGCACCTATGAATATGCTGCAGGCAGAAATTTATGAATATGCTTTTGTACTGCTTGGAGCAATAGGTTTTGCCGGAATTGTTATGTTTATATCAGCGGCTGTAAAAAATAATGTACTTACTTTACTGCTTAGTCTGGCTGTTGTATATGGACCAATGATGATTGCAGAATATCTTCCTTATGAAATGCAAAAAGCATTGGATTTAATACCATTGGTAGGAAGTTCAACAGATATTTTCAGAACTAATACTTTTCGTATTTTTGGGAAGCTTATCTGGTCACCATATCTACTTATTACAATTCCTGTCTTGATTGGTATTCTATGTATGCCATTCGCTATAAAGAGCTGGTCAAGAAGGATGAAGGTATAAATAACAATATGGCAAAGAAAAGAGATAAAAAAAATAAGCTGCGAGGGAAATGGTTGAGAGGAATTATCATAGTTTACTTGCTTTTGATACTATGTAATCTATTTCACGAATTTCCTTCAAGATTAGGGAATTTACATAGTATTCAGGTTTCGGAGGAGTGGTATTTAATTGTAGTAAACCGTTGGAATGAAATACCGGAAGATTATAGAGTGGAATTAACAGAATTATCGAATGGTCAAAAGGTGGATAGCAGGATATATTCGTATTTACAAGAAATGTTTGATGCAGCAAGGAAAGATGGAATATATCCGGTTGTTCGGGAAGGTTATCGAACTTATGATGAACAGCAGAAAATATTAGATGATAAGATAAAGGCTTATATAAATGAAGGATATTCACAGTCAAGAGCAGAAAGAACTGCTAAGGAATGGGTAGCTTTGCCCGGAACAAGTGAACACCAATTAGGCATTGCAGTTGATATTAATGCTGATAAATCAAAGAGCTCAAATGATGAGGTATATACGTGGCTTGCCGCAAATGCACATAATTATGGTTTCATATTACGGTACCCACAAGGGAAACAGGAGATTACAGGGACAAGCTATGAGCCATGGCATTATCGATATGTAGGAGTAGATGCGGCACGAGAAATTTATGAAAGAGGAATATGTCTTGAAGAATATTTTGAGCAATAGATTGGGGAGTGAGGATTATAGCTAAGTTACTGTTGCTTTCCCTTGAGGAAGATGAAGAAGTAGTATTAAATGCAGTTATGTCTGCATTGGGAAGTTTTGAAAATAAAACACAGTTAAAAGAAGAAATAGCGTGTGAAAAATTAGCCTTTACAGGAATGGAAATAGATGCATCAAAACGGTTAGTATATCGTGGTGAGAAAGAAGTAAATATTACGTTTACAGAATTTGAAATATTGCATTTATTAGCAAGGAATCCAGGCAGAGTGTTCAGCAAGGAGCAGATTTATGATATTGTCTGGAAGGAATCCTATTCCGGCGATTACAACATCATCATGAGCCATATCCGGAATATTCGGGAGAAGATAGAGGATAATCCAAGTAAGCCAATCTACATACATGTGGAGACGTGCGTTTTATTGTCCCGAAAGGCTCCAGATGCCGAAATTAAGGTAAGATTGGATATGTCGGAATTAGACATAACAAGTGTAGAAAGCAAGGCAAAAGTGCCACAAGTAACTGATGAAAAAAGGGAAGCTATTATAGAAGCACTTAAATATTTCCAAATGATTGAATAAAAGCAAAGCGGAAGAAAGTTGGGGTATAAGCGAAGGATGCTAAGCGTAAAAAAGCAATGTGGAAAGAAAATATAGATATGAAGAAGAAAATAGCCGGAATGGAAAAAGAGATGTAAGTAATGAAGGCAAAATAAATGTTTATCATTTGAATATATCAGATAAAAAAAGCTGGGGTAAATGCCAGCTTTTTTTATGCCCGAAATTCCATAATACATATGCGTTGTCTGGCATATTAGATAAGATCAAATTAAAATGTGTTTTGGCTTGTGAAAGATTGGCGGTCATCAGATAAATGGTTCCAAAAAAATTGTTGTAAAGTGTTCGGTTTTTACAACAGTCTGTTTCGTGTTTTATTCAATTTGGGGTGTAATTACCCATAGCAAGTTGTAGCAAAAACGGCAGGAAAGGTCAATGCATTTCGATGGAAGACCGAAGAACCGAAGAAAAATCAAGAGAGGGTTAGGGATACTTTCCTATGGAAATTCAACTACATAGGTGATAGGAAAGTGTGGGGGATTTCGCATGTGTCATGACACAGGCAGTGCTTGCTATTATAGTTGAGGCTATTGGCTCAGATAGTTATAATAATGAAATATGTTTGAGATTGTTCACATAATTCGAAAATAAAAAACTTGGTTTTGACTATCTTTTTATGGTTCTCAATCGTTATACATTATAGAATGTGATAAATATTTTGAACTTCTAAAAATGAGAAAGGGGGATTTTGTGTATAATGATTTTCTACTAATCAGGAAAATGAAGCAAGGTGATGATAATGCTTTTGATTTATTTGTCCACAAGTATTATCAAGAAATTTTAAGCTACTGTCATCATCATTGTTTCGATAAAACGTATGCGGAAGATTTAACGCAGGAAACATTTATACGTTTTTTTACAAGATTGCCCGACTATCATTATAAAGGAAAAACATTGAATTACTTATATACGATAGCAGGTAATCTTTGCAAAGATTATTTGAAAAAAACAAAAGAAATACTGTTGGAAGAAAATGAGTCTCTGGAAGGAAATCAGGCAGAAGAAAATCAAACGGAACAGATTTTGAATAGAGTTTTGATAGAACAGGTTTTAGGACAACTTCCAGACGAATCAAGAGAAGTGCTTACGCTTTATTATTTTCAAGAGCTAAAACTGACAGAAATTTCGGGTAAATTGCAAATCGGGCTTCCACTGGTAAAGTATCGTTTGCAAAAAGCAAGGAAACAGTTGAAAGAACTTCTCGGAAAGGAGGAATTACATGAATCAGAAAGAAAAGATTGAAGCAAGCGAAAAAAAAATGCAGGAAACAATCTGTAAATCAAAAAATGCTTTTTTTATGGCAGAACAGGAACGAATGCTTTCTTATCATGATTTTTTGTGGATACAGTTTCGTGTCATACAAAAAAGATGGTGGGTTCTTCAATTTATAATTTTAGTGGCATTATGGATTGCTTTAAATTCTATCCATGATGAAATGTATATAAAAAGAAGTATGGGCGTAGTTGCGGCACTATTTGTAATCCTTATTATTCCGGAACTGTGGAAAAACAGGTCATGCGAATGTATGGAGATAGAAGCAGTCTCTTATTATTCACTAAAACAAGTATATGCAGCACGTATGCTGTTATTTGGTGTTACAGATATTTTTTTCATCACTTTGTTTTTAGGAGCCGCGTCAGCAGGTCTGCATTATGAATTATCAGAATTAGTTGTTCAATTTCTTTTTCCGCTTTGCGTAACTGCCTGTATCTGTTTCGGAATTTTGTGCAGCAAGCGCTCTTTTAGTGAAACGGTTGCGATTGTTCTGTGTGTTATATGGAGTGCATTATGGCTTTTCATTGTTTTAAATGAAAACATATATGTTATGGTTACAGTTCCTATATGGTTAATGCTGTTTGGTTTAGCAATGATTTTTCTTGGTTTTGCTATATACCGTATTTTAAAGAATTGTAATCAATATTTGGAGGTGTCATTTTATGAAATTAGAACTTGATGGTTTAACGAAAGAGTTTGGAGATTTTACAGCAGTTAATCATATAAATCTCACTATGACGAATGGTGTATATGGTCTTTTAGGTGTAAATGGAGCAGGAAAAACAACTTTAATGAGAATGTTGTGTACCCTTTTAAAGCCAACAAGCGGAACGATATGCTGTAATGGAAAAGATATTTTCAGTATGGACAGTGAATATCGCAAGTTATTGGGGTATTTACCGCAGGATTTTGGCTTTTATCCTGAATTTACGGTAGAGGATTATTTACTTTATATTGCAGCACTAAAAGGAATACGTCCTATTGTTGCAAAAAAGCGAGTGAAAGAATTGATCGCTAAGGTTGGTCTTTCAAAAGCAGCTCATAAAAAAATGAAAAAATTATCCGGAGGTATGAAGCGTAGAGCCGGAATTGCACAGGCTATGTTGAATAATCCTAAGATTTTAATACTTGATGAACCAACAGCAGGACTTGATCCAAATGAAAGAATCAGATTTCGCAATTTGATCAGTGAACTTTCAGAAGACAGACTGGTGTTATTATCTACACATATCGTTTCAGACATCGAGTATATTGCAAATGAAATTTGGTTGATGAAAGACGGAAAAATTCTGCACAAAGGAAGCATTGACGAATTGATAAATTCTATGTCGGAGACAGTATGGGAATGTCTTGTACCTAAAAATATGGTTCCGAATTTTATGGAAAAATATAAAATTTCTAATATGAAATCAGAAACGAATCAGGTTATGCTGCGAATCATTTCTCACGAAAAACCGGGTGAGAATGCAATGCGTGTAGAAGCGTCATTGGAAGATGTATTTTTATATTATTTTGGAGAGAAAGCAGGTGATGAAAATGCTGCGTTATGAAATAAAAAAAGTGTTTTCTAAATCAAAAAATAGAATGGCTGTTATTGTATTATTTGTAATACTTGTTATAACCAGTGTTTTAACGATTAACAGGGTGGAATATGTTGATGAAAAAGGAAATCATTCCGTTGGAATTTCGGCTGCAAGAGATTTAAGAGAAGCGAAAAATGAATGGAAAGGTTACCTGACGGAAGATACTTTAAGTAAGGCTCTTGAAGAAAACAGGACAATTAACAGTTCGAAAGAGGCATTGTCGGACGATATTACGGAACAAAATAAGGCATATGCGAAAAAGCAGGGCATAGCGGGCATTATGGATGTCATTATTTATGCATTCAGCGACTACAGAGATTATAATTATTATGCTGTGGATCATGTTTCGGATGATGAAGTTGGAACAATCTATGAAAGAAGGATTTCTACTTTAAAAGAATGGCTTGATTCTGGAAAAGAAACATTTACGCAGGTAGAAAAAGATTTTATGATCCAGAAATATGAAGAACTGAAAACACCTTTTTACTATGAATATATGGACGGTTGGGCTGCATTACTGCAAAATATATCAACATTTATTCTGATGCTGGCTTTAGTAATCGGTTTTCTGGTATCCGGGATATTTTCGGATGAATTTCAGTCAAAAGCAGATTCCATTTTTTTCTCTGCACGATTTGGAAGAAGCAGGGGGATTTCCGCAAAGGTAGGAGCAGGTTTTTGTATTACTACGGGATTTTATCTGATGTTTGTATTTCTATATACGTTTATTGTACTTTTTGTATTAGGTGCAGGAGGTGCAAACTGCCCAATCCAGTTAGATTTATGGAGAAGTGTTTATAATATTACTTTTTTACAGGCATACATTTTTATTGTTTTGGGTGGATATATAGGAACTGTATTTGCCGCTACACTTGCAATGATTGTATCAGCACTCACACACTCTACTCCAACTGCGGTTATTGTACCATTCATTGTGTTATGTGCGTTTCCATTTTTAAGTAAAATTATTACATTGCCTGGATTATGCTCGTTCTTCCCAGACCAGTTATTAGAAATTTATTTAGATATCAAAGAAGCTGGACTTATAACATTGGGAAGTAAAGTAACTACAATAGCAACCGTTATTGTTCCTGTATATGCGGTGATATGCTTGATTTTTCAACCTATACTGTACAGGGTATACCAAAAGGTGGAGATAAAATAAGTGAAACGAGCTGCCAAACGAAGAAAATCCAAAGAAAAAAGACTGTTTATCCTGTTATTTATAGCAATATTATGTGTGGTGGCGGGAAAGATTCCTCATTCATCTTTTACTGTACACTTTCATAGCAACACGATACATCATATAGCCAATGAAGATAATGGCTGGAATCTGATTCTTGTAAATCGTGATAATTATATTCCTGCTGATTATAAAGTACAGCTTACAGAATTATCAAACGGTAAAAAGGTTGATTCCAGAATTTACCCAGAGTTGCAGGAAATGTTCGATGACGCAAGAGCACAAGGGTATAGTTTATTTGTCAGAGAGGGATATAGGACACAGGAAGAACAGCAACAACTAATGGACGAAAAAATAGAAGCATATGAAAATGAGGGAAAATCAAAGTCAGAAGCAAAAAAACTTGCAGAGCAATGGGTGGCGATTCCCGGAACAAGTGAACATCAGCTTGGCATTGCAGTCGATATAAATGCAGATACTACAAAAAGTTCAAGTGATGATGTTTATAATTGGCTTGCGGAAAATGCTCATATATATGGGTTTATAAAGCGTTATCCCTCAAATAAGACAGATATAACAGGTGTTATAAATGAACCTTGGCATTACAGATATGTCGGGAAAGAAGTTGCATCGAAAATATATTCTCAAGGAATTTGCTTAGAAGAATATATAGATACGCTTGGATATGCCGATTCAGGACATTAAATTACTTGTAATTGCTCCGATGAATAATGTTTTAGGCGGAAGTTTATGAATAACAAACTAAGGAGGGAAGATTATAGCTAAATTATTATTACTTTCCCTTGAGGAAAATGAGGACGAACTATTAAATGCAGTTATGTCAGTTTTGGATGGTTTTGAAAATAAAACGCAGATGTTAAAAGAGAATTTTTGCACAAAATTAGTTTTTGAAGGAATGGAAATAGATGTTTCAAAACGAATGATATATCGAGAAAATAAAGAAGTTAAGGCTACATGTGTAGAATTTCAAATTCTGCATTTATTAGCAAGAAATCCAGGCAGAGTATTTAGTAAGGAACAGATATATGACATTGTGTGGAAAGAACCCTATGTCGGTGATTACAACATTGTTATGAGCCATATTAGAAATATTAGAGAAAAGATTGAGGATGATCCCCAAAATTCCGTCTATATACAGACATGGGGATATGCCGGAAAAAACACAGCGCATCATGAGCTTATATAATGTTGAAGAGAAGGAAGCTGTCAAAATGATGGCAGACACAGATAAAAGACGTATGACAAATTATAACTTTTACACGGAGCAGAAATGGGGGAAAGCCAGTAATTATACGTTGTGCCTGAACAGTTCACAGCTTGGATATGCCAGGTGTGAGAAGATAATTATGGAATACAGTAAATAACCAGAAGTGATAATTATATGATGTGATATATCTGTAAAAACAGGAGGACAATAGGTAATGCTAGAAAAATACAGAAAATCAGCAACATAGTCTCTTCATTTTAGTGTGACTGGAGATGGTATCAGAGATTTTATTTCCAGTATTATTGCAGTTATATCAGTATTGGTAATATTAGTAGGAACTTATATGACGTCAAGAGAAATCAAAAATTGTAAATGATAAATTGTAAAGTATTGTGCAATGTCCGCTCCTTTTGTGTTGACTTTGTAATTTTTGCAGGTGTACTGGAACTAATCCAGAAACAGTTCATATTGTTTCAACATTAACAGCAGTAAGTCTTTGGAAAATATTGTTGGGATACCATCAGCATTGTGGTGGAAATAATGCGTACAGCTATCGCAATCTACTTTGCATACAGAATTAAATTATAAAATTTGCAAATGTTTATTGACTCTACAACCGATATAGAGTTTATGATATGCTCATATCAGATAAGAAAGAGGAAAATGCTGTGGAAAAAAATCTTACAACTGGAAGTGTATTCAAAAATGTAATTTTGTTTTCCCTTCCATATCTGCTTTCCTATTTTTTGCAGACACTTTATGGAATGGCAGATTTGTTTATTATTGGGCAATATGATGGTGTAGCAAGCACAACTGCGGTATCTGTCGGTTCGCAGATCATGCATATGATTACTGTTATGATTGTAGGTCTTGCGATGGGAACAACAGTAAGTATTGCACAGGCAATTGGATCTGATAATAAAAAACAGGCATCTAAGGCAGTTGGTAATACCATAGTTTTATTCATGGGAGTTGCTATCGTTGGAATGGCATTGTTGCTTATGCTGGTACACCCCATTGTATCAGTAATGTCTACCCCTGCGGAGGCTGTAAATGGTACGGCCATATATCTGACAATCTGTTTTATTGGTATTCCATTTATCACGGCGTATAACATCATCAGCGCCATTTTCAGAGGTATGGGAGACAGTAAAAGTCCGATGTATTTTATAGCCGTGGCATGTATTGCAAATATTGTATTTGATTATGTTTTTATGGGAGCACTTAAACTTGGTCCTGCGGGTGCTGCACTTGGAACGACTATTTCACAGGCAATCAGTGTGTTGGTATCAGTGATTGTTATTATAAAAAGAAAAAGTGTTGTGCTAAGTAAGAAAGATTTCAAACCTTATCGTGAGGTAATGGGGAAAATATTATATATCGGTATTCCAATTGCTGTGCAGGATGGCCTGATTCAGGTTGCTTTTATTGTGATAACGATTATTGCAAACCAGAGAGGATTAAACGATGCAGCGGCCGTCGGCATTGTAGAGAAAATTATAAGCTTTCTGTTTCTGGTTCCGTCTTCTATGTTATCAACTGTTTCAGCTCTTGGGGCACAGAATATCGGAGCAAATAAACCAGAAAGAGCAATTGCAACACTGAGGTATGCTGTGTTGATTGCAGTTGTATTCGGAATATTGGCAACTATTACAATTCAATTTACAGCCGGATTGATAGTCGCTTTATTTACCGATGGAAATACATCAGTTGGAGCAGATGTGATAAGGCTTGGCAGTCAGTATTTGCGAGGCTATAGTTTTGACTGCATTTTTGCAGGTATTCATTTTAGCTTCAGCGGTTATTTCTGTGCTTGTGGAAAATCCGGATTGTCATTCTTACATAACATTCTGGCAATTGTACTGGTTCGTATTCCGGGAGTTTATCTGACATCAAGGCTATTTAAGACAACATTGTTACCGATGGGACTTGCAACAGCAGCCGGTTCGTTGTTATCAGTTTTTATCTGTGTGATTGCGTTTTATGTCATATACCATAAAAAACCGATAAGGAAGGATCATCATTTCTTCGGATATCATTAAGTTCGTTATTAAGACGTTCTGCCTACTGACGCAGAACGTCTTCTTTTGTTTGATAATTTTTATAAAGGGAGAATTCTATATCGTTCGTGTCGAAAAAATGTCATTTCACGCAGATGGCATTTTTTTAAATGCCTTTTATTGTATAATATGATGTAAGTAAGATACAACGTATTTTTATAATAGTTTTACGAATCAATTATTATAGTGTTTTATAATGTTAAAAATATTGTAAAAATGTTGTCAAAAATACAAGAAGTGCGATAAAAGGAGGAAGAGTTTATGAGGTATTCAAACTTAAAAAAGCTTGCTGCGGTAGTATTGTCTATCGGAATGGTATTTTCAAGCAGTGCTGTGACTGGTTTTTCAGCAGATAACAGCAAAATGATACCAACGATTGTTGAGAGCTCATATAGTCAGGCGGCAGCAAATATTGATGATGAATATGCCTATGATGGAACATATGTTGATAAATGGGGGGATACGCGTAAGGGTAGTCAGCTTGGAGTGACATATACAAAGGATGCAACAGAATTTAATATATGGGCCCCTGCGGCAACAGGTGTAAAAGTTAATATTTATGAAGCAGGTGCGGGTAATGCTAGTAATGCCTGTAAGATAGGATCTTATACATTAGAGAAGGTGTCTAGCAGTAAAGAATGGAATGGTATATGGACTATAACGCTTGTTGGTAATTGGGGTGACTATTATTATGATTATACGATAACCACGACAGATGCTTATCATAAGGACAGCGATCAAACACAAACATATAATATTCAGGATCCATATTCGGTTGCTGTCAGTGAAGATGGAAAGTATTCATATATTACAGACACTTCTACAATATCACCTGAAGGTTGGGATAACGACAGGCACGTATATGTTGATTCAACAAAAGCCAATACTGTTTACAGGATAAGTGTCAAGGATTTTTCATCAGATGCTGAATCGGGTATGACGGCTGGTGGAAAGTATAGTGCATTTACGCAAAAGGGTGCAAAAGTAAATAGTGCGGGAGAGCTTGTATCAGGTATCGATTATTTGAAGGAGCTCGGTGTTACGACAGTACAGCTTGCACCGTTTGCGGATTATGAGGCTGACAGTGAATATGAGATTTTAAATTATAATGCACCTGAGACAAGTTATGCTTCCAATCCGTCGGACTGCAAGACTGTAATAAAAGAATGTAAAGAGATGATTCAGGCACTCCATAGTGCAGGATTTTCTGTTGTGATGGAGATGCCTTATACGCATGCTTCAGAGGAAAATTCTCTTGAAAAGTCAGTTCCGGGCTTCTTTTACAGAATAAATAATTCCGGAGGCAGATATACAACAAATACAGGATATGACAATGAGTTTGCCACAGAGCGCAAGATGTACCGTATTTATATGGTTAATTCCATGAAATACTGGGCAGAGGAATATCATGTGGATGGATTTTCGCTGGATTTGATTGACTGTGTAAATATGAAGTACAGAGGCGCATCACATGTATATAAATGGCTCGATGATATAAAGAAATCATTGGCAGAGGAAGATACCAATCTGGTTATCTGGGGAGATAATTATACCAAAGAAGAAAGGCAGAATAAGACTTCAGTTTATGATGAAATTATTGGTACAACAGGTGGTACTTATGGTGATAGAAATGAAAAAGCCGTAAAAATCTATAAGCAGAAAGCAGCAATGAAATATGCCACACCGGGAACATTGTTTATGGATGGCGGAGAGGAAATGTGTAACAGCGTTAAAGAAACAGGCAGTAGTTGCCTTGAATGGAAGGATTCGGCAGATTATGCAGATGTAGTCTCATATTACAGAGGACTTATGCAGATACGAAAAGCATTTTCACCGCTTGCGGATAGTCAGGAAATAACAGATTCGGAAGCTTATGTGCTTACAGGTACCAAAGCTGATGAATGGGACACTATGGCAGTATTAAATAATGATTCAGATGTGGCAAAAGAAATCACAATTCCGGTTCAGACAAGAGCTGCCACAGACTGGGTTGTTATTGCTAACGGCGAAAGTGCAGGAGTTACATCGCTTGGTGAAGTGTCTGGCTCAGTTGTAAATGTTCCTGCATATACTACAATGCTTCTTGTAGACAGGAATAGCTTTGAGGCTGTGGCTGTAACCTCAGACAAAGGAAAAGTAATTGTTACTTATGTGATAAAAGATAGTGGGCAGAAGCTACGTGAATCGATTACACTTCAGGGTACACCTGGAACGAATTATGCGGTGCCTGATAATATTAAGATTCCATCAGGATATACTTTTTTAAGTCAAACAGGCAATAAAAGGGGTGTGTATACATCAGATACACAGACAGTTACATATTATTATGAAGCGACAGATCCAGATACAGTAGTATACGGAATTAAAAATAATGGAGTGTACTGTAAGAACGCAAAGTTTAAAGTGACTTCTCCTGATTATACACAGGTAATGGCAGGAAATAAAATACTTACATCTGACGCTGACGGTGCTTATACTGTATCAGCGGCAGATGGCACACAGACAATAGCATTGACAGATAGTGAAGGATACAGCATTTATCTGTCTATTACAGTAAATGCAGATCACACAATAAATAACAGCGACTGCACAAAGGAATCGACCTGCTCTGTCTGCCAGCAAACATTTCCAGCACAGACAAGCCATAGGTTTAGTGCCACCTGGACAAAAGACGATACTAGTCATTGGAAGGTGTGCGAGAATGACGGCTGTACGGTAACAACAACAAAAACAAAACATAGCGGTACAGATGATGGCGATTGTACAACGCCTGTAATATGTGAATGTGGTGAGGTTGTTACAGCAGCAAAGGCAGAACATATATATGATGAGTGGAAGTCAAACGGTAATGGTACGCATACCCGCAAATGTATAACTGCAGGATGTACAAAAGTAGAAACAGAAAACTGTGCGGGAGGAGAGGCAACATGTAAAAAGAGAGCCGTCTGCACAGAGTGTAATGCAGAATACGGCACATTAAACCCTGCAAATCATAACGGCAATGAAGTATGGGAACAGACAGCAGAAACACATCAGAAAAAATATGACTGCTGCGGTGCCTATAGTACTAATGTAGAAGCCCATAATTGGGAAGACGGTCATTGTAGTGTCTGTGGATATGACTGCATCCATACAGGTGGAAATGCAACCTGTACGCAGAAGGCAGTTTGTGATATTTGCCATATTGAGTATGGAGAAATAAATGCAGATAATCATACTGGAACAGAAGAATGGACACAGACAGCGACAGAGCATGAAAAGAAATATGATTGCTGTGGAAAAGTAACGGTAGAAAAAGGAAATCATAATTGGAAAGACGGTACTTGTGAAGTATGTGGTTATGCATGCGTGCACAGCGGAGGAGAAGCAAACTGTACAAAGGGTGCTGTCTGCGAAAACTGCGGCAAGGAATATACAGAAAAAAATCAGGCAAATCACAGCGGCAATGTAGTGTGGGTACAGACAGCAGAAACACATCAGAAAAAATGTGATTGCTGCGATAAGGAAGTATCAGTAAGTGAAGCACATGATTGGGAAAATGGTGTGTGCAAAGTTTGTAATTATCAGTGTGAACATACAGGTGGAAATGCAACCTGTGTGAAAAAAGCGTTGTGTACAATATGTGGTGAAGAATATGGCACTTACAATATGAGTATACATGAAGACTTGCATTTAGTAGCGGCAAAGGAAGCTACTATGACAGATGAAGGAAATATTGAATACTGGTATTGTAAAGATTGTGACAGATATTACATCAAGCAGGATGGGCTTGTTGAAATTGAAAAATCACAGACTGTGGTTGCAAAGATTACAGATACAACATCATCGGACGATACGGGTAAAGGCGGTAAGACAGAGACAGTAAAAGAACAGACGCCTGATACAGGAGATAATAAACGTGTATTTGCATGGCTTCTTATGTTTATAATAGGAGGGGCGGCAGCAGGATTAACGATTAAAGGTAAAAAGACAGAAAATTAATATTTAAAAATGCCGGAATTTTGTTCCTTGTGTGGGGCGAGATTCCGGTTTTTACATGTTTTGGTTTTATTTATTGGATTTTTATAATTTTTTATATATTGATAGTTAAATGTTTGACATAATAACAGTTTCTTAATATAATATTAAGAATATGATGCTTTTTGCATTAAATATTTAAGAAAGAGAGAAAAATTATGAACGAAAAACAAGAGTTCAAGCCGTATATTCCGGCTGATAAGGTGATGCCTGAACTTACAGTTACATCTGTAATTATCGGTATCTTATTAGCCGTATTATTTGGCGGTGCCAACGCATACTTAGGTCTGCGTGTTGGTATGACCGTTTCGGCTTCTATTCCTGCAGCCGTTATCTCTATGGGAATTATCCGCTTTATTTTAAGAAGAGATTCTATTTTAGAGAACAATATGGTTCAGACAATCGGTTCTGCAGGTGAATCTGTTGCGGCAGGTGCAATCTTTACACTTCCTGCATTATTTATGTGGGCTCAGGAGGGCGGCACATCTATGCCTTCTTTGATAGAGATAGCACTTATTGCATTAATTGGTGGTTTCCTCGGAGTATTATTCATGATTCCACTTCGTAGTGCATTAATTGTTCAGGAGCATGGCGTGTTACCTTATCCTGAAGGACAGGCATGTGCTGAGGTATTAGTTGCCGGAGAAGAAGGCGGTGCTAAGGCAAGTACAGTATTTGCGGGTCTTGGTATTGCAGCTGTTTATAAGTTTATCGCTGATGGACTTAAAGTATTCCCTAGCGAGGTTGATTTTACTATCAAACCATACAAGGGTTCGGCTGTTGGTGCAGATGTACTGCCTGCACTCCTCGGTGTCGGTTATATCTGTGGACCTAAGGTATCTTCATACCTCTTGGCAGGTGGTTCCGTAGCGTGGTTTATGATTATGCCGTTAATCGCTTTGTTCGGTGGAGACAACATTATCGGACCTGCTACAATTCCAATATCACAGATGGGTCCATCACAGATATGGTCTAATTATGTGCGTTATATCGGTGCAGGTGCGGTTGCTGCCGGCGGTATTATAAGCTTAATCAAGTCATTACCGCTTATTGTAAAAACATTTAAGCAGGCAATGAAAGGCTATGGCAAGAAAGCAGACGGTGAGGAGACAAGATCAACTAAGGATCTTCCTATGACTTTGGTTGTATTGGGTATTGGCGTGCTTGCAATTATCATGTGGTTAATCCCGGCGATTCCTGTTAATCTTCTCAGTGCGATTATTATTATTATTTTTGGTTTCTTCTTTGCAACTGTATCATCACGTATGGTTGGTTTAGTAGGAAGCTCAAATAACCCTGTATCAGGTATGGCTATTGCGACACTTCTTATTTCGTCAGCAATTCTTAAAGCTACAGGTACAATAGGTATGAATGGCATGGTAGCCGCTATAAGTATCGGCTCTGTAATTTGTATTATCGCAGCTATTGCAGGTGATACATCACAGGATTTGAAGACAGGCTATATAGTAGGTGCAACACCTTATAAGCAGCAGATTGGTGAGCTTATCGGTGTGGCTGTATCTGCTGTTACAGTAGGCGGAGTTCTTTATTTGCTTAATGCAGCATGGGGATACGGTTCTACAGAATTACCTGCACCACAGGCTACTCTTATGAAAATGGTAGTTGAAGGTGTTATGGGAAACAGCCTTCCGTGGGCACTTGTATTTGCAGGTGTAGCCATTGCTATAGTTGTTGAAATTCTTCAGATTCCTGTACTTCCTTTTGCAGTAGGTCTTTACCTTCCGATTTATTTAAGTACACCGATTATGGCAGGTGGACTTGTAAGACTTTACTTCGATAAGAAGAAAGGTCTTTCAGAGGAAGAACGTAAAGCTAAGGTTAATCAGGGAATCCTTTACTCATCAGGTCTTATTGCAGGTGAAGGTCTCGTTGGTATTCTTTTAGCTGTATTTGCTATTATTCCTGTAGGAACAGCAACTCTCGGAGATGCTATCAATTTATCAAAGGTTATTAATCTTGGTAACATTGGAGGCCTTGTATTCTTCGCGGCACTTATTGCAACATTAATAGCATTTATTAATAAAAAAGAAAAAAAGACAAATTAAAAAAAATGTGTTATAATAAATCTGTTGGTTTTTATGCCGACAGATTTATTATTTTTACGAAAAATTCTGCTTTTTTGATAAAGAGTTTTATTTAAGGAGGTTTCATGGCTAAGCAAAAGGAGAATTACTTAGACTATGTTCCAAAACATAATTCATTATTTGAATTTAGGGATAACAAGAAAGGGCATGTTGAAATTAAAGTTCATAATAAAGGTTTTTTTAATAGAATAGCACAGCTTATTGCGAAAAAGCCCAAGTACAGTTACATTGAATTAGATGAATTTGGTACATATATATGGCGTCAGATAGACGGAGTACGAAGTATTTATGACATCGGACAGCTTGTAAAACAACATTTTGGAGAAAAGGCAGAACCTTTGTATGAGCGTTTATGCCAGTTTACAAAGATACTTCATAAAAATCAGTTTATTGTATACACTAATAAGATTAAACAAAAATAATATTAATAAAATGTTTTAAAGGAGTTAAGACATGAGAGTATTATCTGAATTAGAACCTAAGAATGTATTTTCATTTTTTGAGGATATTTGCAATATTCCGCATCCTTCTTATAAAGAAGAGAAGATTAGCAATTATCTCGTTGAATTTGCCAAGGCAAGAAATCTTGAATATTATCAGGATTCACTTTACAACGTGATTATAATAAAGGAAGCATCAAAAGGATATGAAGATGTTGCACCTATTATTCTTCAGGGACACATGGATATGGTATGTGAAAAGACACCTGACTGTGATAAGAACATGGACGAAGAAGGACTTGATCTTGAAGTTAATGGTGATTTTGTTTCTGCCAAGGGAACAACACTTGGCGGTGATGACGGAATTGCGGTTGCCTATGCACTTGCGATATTAGATGATGACAGCATTGCACACCCGCGTCTTGAATTTGTGTGTACCGTATCAGAAGAAGTAGGCATGGAAGGTGCTGCAGGCATTGATGTGTCAATGTTAAAAGGAAAGAAGCTTCTCAATATGGACAGCGAAGATGAGGGAATCATGCTTGCAAGTTGTGCGGGAGGATGTAGTGCACAGGTTAAACTTAGATTAAACAGAACAGAAGTGACAGGAACAAAACTTCGTATTTCTATATCGGGACTTACGGGAGGACATTCAGGTGTTGAGATTGACAAGGGAAGAGGAAATGCAAATGTTCTCATGTCAAGAATTCTTCGTGATGCCGCTGAGGAAGCACCGATATTTATTGTATCTGTTGAGGGAGGCAAAAAAGACAATGCCATTCCGAGAGAATGTTTATCCGAAATTATCGTTGAAGAAGATAAAGCTGAGGCAGTTAAAGCTGCTGTTGAAGAAGCTGTAAATGAGATAAGAGAAGAATTTGCGTCATCTGATGCAGATTTTAATGTTACAACAGAATTATCAGATGGATGCAGCGTTAAAGCTGTTACAAAGGAAGACAGTGCCAAAGCGGTTGCTCTTATACAGTCACTTCCTAACGGAATAATGAGAATGAGTCAGGATATTGATAATCTTGTTGAAACTTCACTTAATCTTGGTATAATTTCATTAGATGAATCAGGTATCTGTCTCAGATTTGCCCTTAGAAGTTCAGTCGGAGTTGCATTGAAAAATCTTAAAAACCAGATTGCATGTGTAAGTAAAACATACGGTGGAAGTGTTGAATTTACAGGAGAATACCCGGCTTGGGAATATAAGAAAGATTCAAAACTCCGTGATGATATGGTTAATATATTTGAACAGATGTATGGCAAAAAACCTACTATTGAGGCAATTCATGCAGGCGTCGAATGTGGTATACTTGCAGGAAAGATAGAAGACCTTGACTGCATATCTATGGGACCGGATATTTTTAATATTCATACAACGGAAGAGCATTTAAGCATTTCTTCTTCAAAGAGAATGTATGAGTATATACTCAATGTAATAGCATGCAAATAATATGCAATAAATAATAAAAATAAATATTTAAAAACGAAAGGATGAATTATTATGATTTACGCTTCACTTAATGCAAAAAAAGGTAACTATGAGTATCCGGCAGCAATTGCCACAGCTTTGGAATTTCTTGCAAAGCCTGAAACAAAGGAACTTCCTGTAGGAAGATATGAACTTGACGGAGATAACATTTATGTTCTCATTCAGGATCAGACAACTGCACCTGTAGAAAAGAAGCGTGCAGAAAGCCACAGAAACTATATTGACATTCAGTATCTTTTTACAGGAAAGGAAGTACAGGGATACGCACCTCTTCTTCCGGGCGTAAAAGGTGAAGAGCCTGCCGGAAAGGACAATATTTATTATGATGAAGTAGCTGACGAACAGTTCGTTACATTACATCCGGGTGAATTTACAGTATATTTTACTAACGATATTCATCGCCCTAACTGCACAATGGACGAACCTGTTAATATTCATAAAGCAGTTGTAAAGATTAAGGAAAGCCTTATTAAGTAATAAATTTATATAAGGTTTGTAATATAAGTTGCTTTTTAAAAGGAGACGTGATGATTGTTTTATGTCTCCTTTTTGCTATATGATTTTTTATACGCTGTTTATAATGGAGTCAGATTAAACATGGAATTATTGGATATAGTTGATGAAAATGGGATACCAACAGGAAAAACCATTGAGAGAAAGATTGCACATAGTGAGGGAATAAGGCACAGGACTGCACATGTGTGGATTATAAGAAAGACGGATAATGGAGCAGAAGTTCTTCTTCAGAAGCGTGCGATGGGTAAGGATTCATTTCCGGGAAGATATGATACTTCTTCGGCAGGTCATATACAGGCTGGTGATGAACCTGAAGAATCTGCAATAAGAGAGATGAAAGAAGAACTTGGAATAGATGCATCCGTCAGTGATTTGCATTTTGTTGATAAATTTGTAATTAATTATAAAAAAGAATTCGATGGAAAGATGTTTAAGGACAGCGAGATAGCTTTTGTTTATGTATATACCGGATCTGTGGATATCGACAAGCTTACATTACAAAAAGAAGAGCTGGACAGAGTGGATTGGTTTAACTTAGAATATGTTTATGAGGAATGTAAGAAGCATAATCAGAAGTTTTGTGCACCGATTGATGGTTTAGAGATTGCGAGAAAATATGTCTGTGAATATGGAATCTGAGATGGATTTTGATGATAAGAAGTTTTATATGAATTATCTTGACGGATTAACGGATGATATGCCGGATGAATTTTTCAGGCTGGCACAGGTATTTGAACTGAATTTGTTTGAACCTGTGAGGATTGATGGCAGCAGTGACATTTATGCGGCATATATTATGAATGATGCAGTTGAAAGCTTTTTTGTGTTTGAACAGCCGGTAATCACAGGTACATACAAAGATATTGAATCTGAGCAGATTGCGGGAGTGGAAAAGCTTGATGATGGTTATATGCTTATAGTAAATCAGGGTGGAGAGAATGTATTTACAATAAAGTTTGTAAAGCTTAGTATTACATCGACATATTTTAATTATGGCTGTATGGGTCATTTCTGGGTAAAAGGATATGAATATTTAAGGCAGCTTGAATACCAGCTTGCAGTTATACGCGATAAATACCGTTTTCTTGGAAGTTCATCCTGCAATGAAAAAGAACTTGTGTTTATGAGGCTGGCAGATTTTCCACCGGTTAAAAAGTACAGGTCAGTCCCCAAAGCATATTATGTGCCTTATCCCGATTCAATATATCCTGAAGCTGTCAGTTATCTCATGGAAACCGCAAGAAGTGTCGGTGATAGAAATATGGAACGGATGCTTAAAATTTATCAAAAAAAGCCGGACAGCTTAAAATGTAACATTATTGCATCTATGTTTCATAAAAAATCGCATGGACGATTTATAGATAAGATTATCAACGATATGAGAGATGCTGCATCTTCATATGACAGAAGAAAGTTTGACAAAGAAGAGGAAATACAGAACTGGAAAATACATGAAAAAGCTTTAAAAATTATGAATAACTTTAAGCAAAAAGGGTATGAATGTTTTCTTTACAGAGAAGAGCCGTTTGTATATTTGAAAGATACGATTACATACAAAGAGCATGTGCTTGTATTTAAAAAATGTGGATTTAATCGAAAGTGTGATATATATACCGTAACCAATGATGAAATGTTTTATAAATGAGAAAAATAATAAAATAAAAAGTATACTTAAAGGCGTGGGAGAGATTCCGCGTCTTTTTTCTGAAAATATGTTGGAAAGGGTTTATATAAATGAACATACCAGAAAGAGCGACGAAAGAACAGATAGATACAATGACAGATACAGAAGGCAATATACGGGTTTCATCAGTTCCAGGTTCGGGAAAAACGTTTGTGCTTACATACAGAATAGCTTATCTTATAACAGAGATGTTTGTTGAGCCGTCGTCAATTGTTGCACTTACTTTTACCAATAAAGCGGCAGCCCAGATGAAACACAGATTAAGAGATATAGTTGGAGATAATGCTAATTGTTTCACAGGTACATTTCACGGATATTGCAATATGTTTCTTAAAGAAGAGATTCACAGAATGTCATTTCCTAAGACTTTTACGATTCTTGATAAAAAAGCAGAACTTGATATGATTAAGAATGTAGCTGAGGATATGGGTATTTCACTTAAAGATAATACTGCAAAAAAGATAATGAGTGATATAGATATGTCAAAGCAGGATATGTCATATGTTGAGCTTATGTCTGGAATTGATAAGACTGAATTAAAGAGAAAAGCATCTAATGAAAAAAATGTTGACAGGAAGGTGTTCTATAATTACCTGAAGAGGCAGTGTGATAATTATGCTCTCGATTTTGAAGATCTTATTAATTTTACTTTATATATTTTGGAAAAAAATGAAGATGTACGCATACGTTGGCAGGAAAAATGCCAGTATGTATTATGTGATGAGTATCAGGATGTCAATATGAAACAGGATATGCTGCTTGGAATTCTTAGTGGTCTGTATCAGAATTTATTTGTGGTAGGTGATGATGATCAGAATATATATACATGGAGAGGTTCCGACCCTGCATATATGATTAATTTTGATAAGACACATGAAGATGTTAAGGATTATTATCTTACTGAGAATTTCAGAAGTATACCACAGATAGTAAATGTAGCAAAATCGCTTATATCTGCCAACCAGAACAGATTGCAAAAGGAGATGATTTCCAAAAGACCTGATGGTAATAAGCCTGTATTTAATGCACCGGAGACAGAAGAGAAAGAATCTGTGTGGATAGCTGATACTATACTTGATAATATCGCCCGGAATATGAAGTACCGTGACCATACTGTGTTGGTAAGAGCCGCATCGCAGACAAGATCACTGGAGGAAGCATTTGTAAAAAGAAAGATTCCATATAAGATACTCAGTGGTGCAAAGTTCTATGAAAGTGAAGAGATAAGGACAGTTCTTTCATATATGAGAATGGTGTACAGCCTTACAGATATGGATTTATTGTATACAATTTCAAGACCGAGAAGAGGTTTTGGTAAGAAATCGGTGGAAAAACTTAAAAATATGGCAGCTGAAAATGAATGCAGCCTTTTTCAGGCACTTGGAAAAATGATAGAGGAAGGTGAGATTATACAAAAAAATGTAATTGCATATTATGATGCATTAATGGAACTGCATGCTGCATATGAAGAGTACAGCTGTACGGATATTGTAAATAAATGTCTTGATATGGGATACAGGGAAGCATTGGAACAAGATATAGACCAGACAAGGCTTGATAATGTTTCGGAACTTATAAGAACTATAACTGCGATAGAAGATGATAATCAGGAAAAGGTAGAACTGGCAGATTTGCTAAGCCATTTTGCACTGTTTTCGGCACAGGATGAAGATGGTGAATATAACGTTGTTAAGGTTATGACTATTCACACGTCAAAAGGACTTGAATTCGATACTGTATTTGTACCGGGGCTGGTCGAAGGGCAGTTTCCAAGTAGCAGACTCCGCAACGAAGATGAGTATGAAGAAGAGAGAAGATTATTATATGTGGCGATAACGAGGGCTAAGAATATGCTTTATCTTAGCACATACAGAAAAAAAGATGGAAGATTCGGTGCAAGACCATCATCATTTTTAAGTGATATAGACATTAATCTTCTTGATTGTATTAATAACAGCAGAATATTAATTAAAGGGGAAACTGAGCAGATGCTGCCTAAGTTAAAGTTTGATGTTGGAGATATTGTCAGACACAAAGTATTTGGTGTCGGTGAGATTATTAAAATTGATAATATAACGCAGACATATGAAATTCAGTTCAGGAATATAAGAGGAACAAGAAGAATAATGTTTCGTGCAGAGCTTGAAAAAGTCAGTCAGCCGGATTAATTCGTATAATTGATGTGAATTTTTGTTTTGACGGATAAAAACATATGGAATTTCGTAACATTGTGGAGACAAAGAGTAAAGGAGAAAAAATGTATCTGATTTCGGCTTATTTTGATGAACATACAACAAGGCAGTTACAGAGGTTTATTGATGCAGTTGCACAAAATACGGGAAATACTTATATGATTGACAATAATGTGCCACCGCATCTTACAATATCAAGTTTTGAGACAAGAAATCCACAAAATCTCTGCGATGATTTTGTGAAACTGTCAGAATTGGAATCCCATGATATAAATATATTTTCTGTAGGCGAATTTTTGCCATATGTTATTTATGTGACGCCCGTATTGGATTTGCATTTGCAGCAAACAGCAGAAAAGGTTTATAATATTTTAGCAGTGCGTGAGGATGTGACAATTAACCGTTGTTATAAACCGTATAGTTGGTTTCCGCATATTACGTTGGGAAAGAAACTTGAAAAAGAGCAAATGATTGCGGCTGTAAGAGCAATGCAGACACATTTTACACCGCTTAAAGGTAAAATTGTGAGATTGGGGCTTGCACAGACGAATCCGCACAGAGATATTTGCACGGTTGATTTGAAGTGATTGATTGTTGAGAGATATGATGATATATGAAGTGATTGATTGCTGAAATATATAAAAATATTTAATGGAGACAATATTATGAAATTTACGATAGATACCCACACACATACGTTAGTCAGTGGACATGCGTATAACACAATAGATGAGATGGCGGCATTTGCTGCCGAAAAAGGCGTTACACATCTTGCTATAACAGATCATGCACCAAAGATGCCAGGAAGTACAGGTGTTTTTTATTTTTCAAATATGGGAATAATCCCAAGGATGAAAAACGGCGTGAAAATGTATATGGGGTGTGAGGCTAATATTATGGATTATGAAGGAAATATTGACCTTAGCGAATATGGGCTTAAAGGCTGTGAGGTTGTTATTGCAAGTCTTCACATTCCTTGCATCAAACCCGGAAACATAGAGGAAAATACAAATGCTTTAATAAAAGTAATGAATAATCCATACATCAATATAATAGGTCACCCTGACGATTCAAGATACCCTGTGGATTATGAGCGTCTTGTAAAAGCGGCAAAGGAAAAGCATGTTCTTCTCGAGTTAAATAATACATCATTAAATCCCGACGGTCCGAGACAGGGAGCATATGATAATGATGTAAAAATGCTTAATCTTTGCAAGGAAAAGGGTGTCTGTATTTCAATTGGAAGTGATGCTCACATAAAAGAAAGCATATGCGGATTTGACAGGGCATATCAGGTTATTAAAGATACAGAATTCCCGGAAAAACTGATAGTGAACAGCGATTACAGACTATATGAGTCGTATATTGGAAAAAGAGAATTATAGGCTATATGAATATATATATTGGGAAAACGAGATTAAAGAAGGTTAAAAAGTTATGGTAAAAAATATCGTAAAAGGAAAACACATTTTTTCAAGAAAGGCAAAACCTGCAACGGAAGCGGACAAGCAGGTTGTGACAGATTTGATTGATACACTGCGTGCCAACAGAGAAATCTGTGTTGGAATGGCTGCAAATATGATAGGTGTAAACAAATCAATAATAGTTGTTGCGGCGGGACCGTTTCAGTTTGCAATGGTTAATCCTGTGATAACAAAAAAATCAGGTGAATATAAGACAGAAGAGGGATGCCTGTCACTGGACGGAGTAAGACCATGCATAAGATATGAAGAGATAGAAGTTGATTATCTTGACAGTAATTTTAAGCCGCAGCATGGAAAATACAGCGGATTTACGGCACAGATAATACAGCATGAGGTGGACCATTGTAATGGGGTGGTGATATAATATTGTGAACAAAATAGGTCTGAATTTAGAAGTATAATGTTATTACTAAAATTTGTACAATGTACAGAAATAAGGAGTGACAATATGGAGATTAAAAGAAATGCATAAATTCAGCCATGCACAATGAAAATGGTGCTTGGCAGATGATTTTCGGAGTGAATACACTGCCGGAGTATCGCAAACACGGATACGCCGCACAATTGATTTGTCGTGCGGTTGACGATGCAAAGCAGCAAGGCCGCAAAGGGCTTCAAATGCGGCTGACTTTCTGATGATATTTTTATGAATGAAAATTATATAATAAACAAATATAAAAATACAAAAAGAGGTACATATCATGGAATTACAGGATGTATTAAATGAAAGACGAAGTATCAGAAGTTATGATGCTGATAAAAAAGTTACAAAAGAGCAGCTTGAAATTATTATAAATGCAGCTATATTGGCTCCTTCATGGAAAAATTTACAGACGTCAAGATATTACTGCATTTTATCGGATGAAATGATTAAAGAATTCTCTGATAAATGTCTGCCGGAATTCAATCAGAAAAATTCAGAAGGAGCGGCACTTGTCGTAACAACATTTGTAAAAAATTGCGTGGGATTTGACAGATTATCAGGAGAGCCAGTCAATGAATGTGCCAACGGCTGGGGATATTATGATTTGGGGCTGCAAAATGAAAATTTTGTTCTTAAAGCCAAAGAATCGGGACTTGACACATTGATTATGGGAATTCGTGATGGTGAGGCAATAAGAGAATTTCTTAACGTACCCGAAACCGAACAGGTTGTTTCTGTAATTGCGGTTGGATATGCCGCTAAGGATTCCCATATGCCAAAACGAAAAAATGTTTCGGACATAACAAAGTTTTATTAAATAATATGGTAACAAAGTGCTATAATAGATTAAATACAGGTAGTGACATTAAATGAATTTGTCAATAAATTTGAATTAAAATAAAGTTTTAATATTAAATAGGTATTATTAAGGCAATGGAATGGTATTATGAAAACAAGAGAAGAAGCATTGGCATACGGCTTATCATTTAAGGATACATATATAGAGGCTCCGTTTCATGATGAAAACTGGCAGCTTGTGAGAGTAAAAAGCAATAAAAAAGCATTTTTGTGGACTTATGAACGGAATGGTTATATTAATCTTAATGTAAAAGTTTCACCTGAGTGGAGAGATTTCTGGCGAAGTGCCTATGCATCTGTAGTTGCGGGATATCATCAGAATAAGGAACATTGGAACACTATTATCCTTGACGGTTCAATACCGGATAAAGATATTAAAAGAATGATAGCGGAAAGCTATGACCTTGTATCTGACAGCCCGACAAAAAGAATATATAGTGCGGTTAAAAAGATTCCGAGAGGATGCGTAGCCACATATGGACAGATTGCTGAACTTGCAGGTGACAGAAAAATGGCACGTGCGGTTGGCAATGCATTGCATAAAAATCCTGATCCTGAAAATATTCCGTGCTACAGGGTTGTGAATTTCAAGGGAGAACTTTCGGGGGAGTTTGCGTTCGGAGGAGCAGGAAAACAGGCAGAACTGCTTGAAGCTGACGGAGTAGAAGTTATAAATGGAAAAGTTGATTTAAAGAAGTATGGCATGAATATTTATTTATAAAATTAAATCGACAATTTATATTTTATATGATAGACTTAAAAAGTAGCTTATATTAATGATTTATACGTTTTTTTTGGATAAGGGACAGAATATGGAGAAGAACAAGAGATATAGTACGAGTTTATTTGTTATATTATGCCTGTTGCTCAATCTTTCGGGCAAGTGTCTGGCACAATGGCTTAAGCTTCCTATATGGATGGATTCTTTCGGAACTATAGCCGCCACATATGTGCTTGGTCCTGTATGTGGTGTTATTGTCGGAGTTACCCTTAATACATTATATTCTATAATTTATTCCTGGACATATATTTGTTATGCTGTTGTAAGTGCTTTAATTGCAGTAATTGCAGGAGTGTGTATCAAAAAAGATTACATGAAAACACTTCTAGGAGCACTGACGGCAAGCTTCTATATTGCATTTGTATCTTGTGTAGTGTCTGTAATTTTCAATTATATTTTTTTCAATGGTTATACAAATAATATTTGGGGAGACGGAGTTATTGATTCCCTTATAAGCATAGGTTTTAATAATATTATAAGTTACGCTGCGGGAGAATTTTATGTTGATTTTCTTGATAAGGTTATAGTGGTATTAATTCTGTTTGTTTTTGTGAAATTTGACAAAGGATGGAAAAGATTCGATAAAAGAGTAATATCGGTGTGTCTGATGTTTGCGTTGGCATCATCGGTTATAGCCCGGATTGGGCAGAATATGAATCTGTCAATAGAAGCACAGGCAAAAACCCAGAATGAACAACAAAAAGATTCTGATGTAATGGTACAATCAGATAACGATAAAATACAGGATTACAGTTCTTATCTTCAGACGGTGTACGGAAGAGAAAACGGAATACCGGGCGGCTGTGCCAATGATATTGTGCAGACGAATGACGGAATATTGTGGATAGGTACATACGGCGGACTTTACAGATATAACGGAAAAGAATTCGTATGGATTGATGAGTATGATTCGATAAAAAGCGTTAATTGTATGTATCTTGATGAAGAGGGCAGATTATGGATAGGAACCAATGATAATGGCTTGTCTATTATGATAAACGAACAGGTTGCCAATGTTGTATCAGAAAAAGATGGTTTATCTGATGATGCTGTAAAATGTATAACACAGGGAACAGATGGCTGTTATTACGTCGGAACAACAGGCAAGATGTCGGTATTATCCATGGCGGGCGGACTTTCCGTAAAAAAGGTAATAGATGACGTCACATATGCTGTAAGCATTGATGCCGACAAGAGTGGAAATGTTGCAGCGGTAAGTGATAGCGGAAAATTAAACATAATAAGGGATACGGATGTAATATCGCAATATGTTCCGGCTGACGGAAGTACATATACAACCTGTACATTTGATGAAGATGGTATATTGTATGCAGGAACATCTGCAGATAGTATTGATGTATACAGAGTTGACGAAGGTATTCTTACGTTAATTGATAATCACAAATGTAATGAATTAAAAAATATAAAAAGCCTGAAATTTGTTGATAATATATCGTCAAGAGAAGAGATTTTATTCGTTTGTGCGGATAACGGAATAGGATATTATAACAACATCGGTGATTTTGTAAAACTTAATACGGGAAATTTTAACAGCTCAATAGATAACATGACTTATGATTATCAGGGAAATCTTTGGTTTGTATCATCGCGACAGGGGATTTTAAGGCTCAGTAAATCAGCATTTACACAGCTCTACAATACATATGCTACAGACAGCTCGGTAGTTAATACCGTTACCTGGTGGAATGATGGATTTTACATAGGAACCGACAACGGATTATATGTTTCTAAAGATGAGAACACAAATATAAAAGGAAGAAGTATCACACCTGTTATTGATGTGTTAAACGGAGTTAGAATTCGCTGCTTAAAAGAGGACAGCAAAGGAAATCTGTGGATATGTACATCGCGAGCTGGCGTATATAAGCTGACAACTGACGGTGGTGTAAAAAAATATGATAAAAGCAACGGACTTAACGGCGAACTCTACAGAACGGTAACGGAATTGTCCGATAATACAATACTTGTTGCCGGGGATTCGGGAATGAGTTTTATAAAAGATGATGATTCAGTCTATAACATAGGAACACAGATGATAAACAGCAAGGTTCTGTGTACTTTGCAGGCAGATGATAAGACAATATTTGCGGGTACGGATGGAAATGGAATAGAAGTCATACGTGATGGTGTTATTGTGGGTAATTTCGGCAAAAATGAAGGACTTAGTTCGGGAGTTATTTTAAGAATGGTTGAAGACAGTTCCGGTGATGGCATATTTATTGTTACAAGTAACAGTATATGCTATATGGATAAGACACAAAATATACGTGTGCTTAAAAATTTTCCGTACTATAACAATTACGATATTGTCAATGGAAAAGATGGCATGCTGTTTGTTTTGAGTTCTGCGGGGATTTTTGTGGTAGATGAGAAAAAGCTGCTGTCAGGCGATGATGTGGAATATCGTTTGCTTAATAATCAGTCGGGACTTCAAAATGCAATTACGCCTAATTCATGGAATTACATGGATAAAAATAACAATCTTTATATTTCAACGGAAGATGGCGTAATAGTTATAAACCTGGAAAATTACAGCTCTAATATCAGGTCATACCGAATACAGATGAAATCGATTCAGGTAGATGATGAACTTATCAGAGTAAGAAGAGGGGAAGATATATATATTAACAGCGGGGCACATGTTCTGGAAATGTTTCCGGAGATAGTTAATTATTCGGTAAATGTTCCGTATGTCAGTATATATTTGGAAGGTTATGACAGCGAGCCGAGGGTTATGCTTCAAAGTGAACTGAATAATATAGTATACAGAAATATACCTGTCGGAACATACAGATTTCACCTTGCAGTGCTTGATGATAAGGGAAAAGTGACGGTAACAGAAAATATATATACTATTATTAAAAAAGCCGAAATGTATGACAACTGGTGGTTTAAAATATATATGGTTGCTGTATTTGCAATTATAGTAGCATATATTACTTGGATAATATTTCATACACAGGTTAAAAGAACTCTTGATTTTCAGAAAAAAGAGCTTGAATTTGTCAAGAAGCAGCTTGAAATGGGTAACGAAACCGTTATGACAATAGCGAGGACCGTAGATGCAAAAGATATAAATACAAGCCAGCATTCATTAAGAGTTTCCGAGTATTCCGTGCTTATAGCGAAAGCATTGGGCTACAACGAGGACGAATGTGAAAACCTGAAAAAAGCGGCACTTTTGCATGATATAGGAAAGATAGGTATTCCTGACAGAATTCTTAATAAGCCCGACAGACTTACTGATGAGGAATATGCACTTATGAAATCGCATGTTGAAAAAGGTGCACAGATACTTAAAAATTTCACGCTTATAAATCATGTTGAGGAAGGTGCGTTATATCACCATGAAAGATATGACGGAAGCGGTTATATGTATGGTCTTAAAGGTGAAGAAATACCGCTTAATGCAAGAATTATCGGAATTGCAGACGCTTTTGACGCGATGACGGCAAACAGAGTGTACAGGAAAAAACTTGATAAGGATTATGTTATCAGAGAAATTAAACGTGGAAGCGGTACACAGTTTGACCCTAAACTTGTAGAAATAATGCTTGGTCTTATTGAAAAAGGCCTTATTGATATAGACAATCTGTATAAGGATGGTGAAAATCATGGGGAACAATGATATTAAAGAAAAGATAAAAAAAACACTGTCATATACAGCGAAAAGAGACTGCATAATAACATTGATAACATGTATAGTGGTAAGTATAGTTATAGGTGCATTTATTGTTTATTTAAGGCGTGATGAAGATAAAACCATAAAAGTAGGAGTTGTCTACGTCGGAGATGCAAGTACAATGTATACAAATAATTTTATAGAGGCATTGTCTGATATAGAACAGGAATATAATGGTAAAGTTGAAATTGTTTCTATGTATAATGTTGCCGAGGGAACCGAGAGGGACTATCTTGAGAGGCTGGTCAGTGATGGTTGTAATATGATTTTTTCGACAAGTTATAATTACGGTGTGACTACAAAAGAATTGGCACAGAAATACCCCGAGGTGCAATTTTGCATGGCAACATGTTCCAATGCCAATGAAGAACCGTATCTGAAAAATTATCATACATTTATGGGAGCAATATATCAGGGTAGATATGCCGCAGGTGTGGCCGCAGGAATGAAGCTTAAAGAACTTATAGATGACGGCATAATTTCGGAGTCCGAGGCAAAAATAGGATATGTCGGTGCGTATCCTTACGCTGAGGTTATATCGGGATATACGGCATTTCTTCTCGGTGCAAGGTCTGTTGTGCCGCAGGCGGTTATGACCGTTAAGTATACAAATTCATGGAATGATTACCGTACCGAAAAGAAGTACGCTAGGGAATTAATAGACGAGCATTGTATAATTATATCGCAACATTCCGATACGACAGGTCCGGCTACCGCATGCGAAGAAACATCTTCAGATGTACCAGTATACAATGTGAGTTATAATCAGAGCATGCTCGACATTGCACCTACAACTTATCTGACAGGCTGCAAAATTAACTGGAAACCGTATATGAAATCAGCTATAGATGCAGTTCTTAATGATAAAGTGATAGAGAAGCAAGTTAAAGGCAATGTAAACGGAAATGATGTCGGTGCGGGATTTGACGAGGAATGGGTATCAATGCTGGAATTCAATGATATAGCTGTTGCAAACGGCACCAAAGAGAGGGTGAAAAAGGTTATTGAACAGTTTAAAAAGGGCAATATAAATGTATTTCAGGGTGACTATATCGGAGTAAATCCCGATAATCCTTCAGAGCAGATAGATTTAAAAGAAGGATATATTGAAAATGAGTACAGTTCAGCCCCGACATTTAAGTATATATTAAAGGATATAATTACTGTTGAGTAATCGCTTTTAAGATTGGCTGGGGGTAAAAATCCAATATTGTTAAAAATTATCATCTGCTTATAATTGTGCCTACAAGATGTGGAACAGGCAGAGACTGTTAAGTTTTAGCGGTTTTTTGATATAATTCAGTATATACTTTTAATGAAATGCATTGCAAAAAGCAATACACTGTGGTACATTAAAACAAACAGGAGGTGTATATTATGGCAGCAAAAACAGCAAATGTTACAGCACGTATTCAACCAAATATAAAAGAACAGGCAGAAGCGATTCTGGAAAGGCTAGGGATTCCTGTATCTGTATTTATTGATATGACATACAGGCAGGTTATTATGAGGGATGGAATACCTTTTTCTCTGGATATTCCGGATAAGCTTATTACAAGAGATACATTAACAAAAACGGAATTTGATACTATGATGCAAAATGGTTTATCACAAGCTAAGCGAGATGATTCTGTTTCTGTTGAGGAGGCTTTCAGTCAGTTGAAAAAGGAAATTTAATGTATGGATAATGAATATGAAGTAAAAGTTACCAGACAGGCATTAGAACATATGAGGGGAATTGTACATTATATTTCATATGACCTTATGAATCCGAAAGCTGCTGATAACTTATTGGATGATTTGAAATCGTCAATACTGAAATTGTCAGTTTTACCAAAGAAACACCCATTGATAGAAGAAGAACCGTGGAGAAGCGAAGGTGTACGTAAAATTATAGTGAAAAATTTTTTGGTGTATTACTGGATAGACGATGAAGGTAATAAAGTTTATGTAACAGCAGTGATTTATAATAAGAGAGACCAGATAAAACAACTGAAAAATATGGATATGCAATAAAAACTGCCTAGATGAAAAACCGCTGAGACCGTGGAGTTTCAGCGGTTTTTTGTTTGGTACTGTCTCTGAACCTTGTATTTGACGAGCTGGTTGGGGATTTTATTTCCAAAAATACCGACTGAACGGTTGTAAATATTGCCTGTGGGTTTGATACGAGGGCATACCGCATGGATAATGCATTGTTGACCTGGTACAATCTCGATTTGCCTGAGACCATAGAGGTGCGAAATTCCGTATACAACGAATCGGGCAGAATATCTACGATTGCTTGTTCCGTACTTGATAAAGCATGGGTGAATCAGGTTAAAGAGAGAGGAAAAATCCTTTTTATTATTGAGGGACTTACAATGTATATGTACGCCGATGAGGTGAAGACAATGCTTGGAATTATAAGGGATAATTTTGATAATGCATATGTGTGCATGGAAACATTATGCCCTTTATTTGTAAAAAAAAGAAGGCATCGAGAAATCAATAAAAGCCACAGGTGCAACATTTACTTGGGGCACCGACAAATTTGAAGATTTAAAAGATATTGCTGTGTGATTTAAAAAAGTAGGACAGTTTTTATATGGAAATCTGCCGCTTTTTCTGGTAAAATAATAGAAAAATTTATACGAGGAGAATTTTAATGAAAATAGGTATTTTAGGATATGGAAATCTTGGAAGAGGTGTAGAATGTGCAATTAAGCAGAATCCTGATATGGAACTTGCAGCTGTTTTTACGAGACGTGCACCGGAAACAGTGTCAATTCTTACAGAGAGTGCAGCAGTTTGTTCTGTTGATGACATTGCACAGTGGAAAGATAAAATTGATGTTATGATTCTTTGTGGTGGAAGTGCAACAGATTTGCCGGTTCAGACACCTGAGTATGCAAAGATGTTTAATGTTGTTGACAGTTTTGATACACATGCAAGAATTCCTGAACATTTTGCTAATGTTGACGCATCTGCAAAGGAAAGCGGACATGTCGGAATTATTTCCGTTGGCTGGGACCCGGGAATGTTTTCTTTAAACCGTATGTATGCAAATGCAATTTTACCTGAGGGACGTGATTATACATTCTGGGGAAAAGGTGTAAGTCAGGGCCATTCAGATGCAATCCGCCGAGTTGAAGGTGTTAAGGACGGAAAGCAGTATACAATTCCTGTAGAATCAGCTCTTGAGGCTGTAAGAAATGGTGAGAATCCTGAACTTACTACAAGGCAGAAACATACAAGAGAGTGTTTTGTTGTTCTTGAAGAGGGGGCTGATGCAAAAAAGGTTGAAGAAGAAATTAAGAATATGCCAAACTATTTCGCAGAATACGATACCACAGTGCATTTTATCAGCGAAGAGGAATTAAAGAAGAACCACAGCGGAATTCCACACGGTGGATTTGTTATCCGTTCAGGTAAGACGGGCTGGAATCAGGAAAATAATCATGTTATTGAGTATAGCTTAAAGCTTGATTCAAATCCTGAATTTACATCATGTGTCATTGTGGCATATGCAAGAGCTGCATATCGTCTTTACAAAGAAGGTCAGAGCGGCTGTAAGACTGTATTTGATATTGCACCTGCATATCTGAGTGCAAAGGACGGAGCAGAACTTAGGAAGACACTCCTGTAATTATAATCATAGCAATTTAAGGAGAGAACTTTAAGATGGAACATATATCAAGAAATGCTGCATTTGAATTACTAAAAAAATATAACAAAGATCCTTTTCACATTCAGCATGCACTTACTGTTGAGGCAGTGATGAAATGGTATGCCAATGAATTAGGCTATGGTGATGATGCACAATATTGGGGAATTGTAGGACTTCTACATGATATTGATTTTGAACTTTATCCCGACCAGCATTGTATAAAAGCACCTGAATTGTTAAGAGAGGGCGGTGTGTCAGAAGATATTATTCATGGAGTTGTTTCCCATGGTTATGGGATAACAGTTGATGTTGCACCGGAACATGAAATGGAAAAAGTGCTTTTTGCGGCAGACGAGCTAACAGGTCTTATATGGGCAGCAGCTCTTATGCGTCCGTCAAAGAGCACAAAAGACATGGAACTTAAATCATTAAAAAAGAAATATAAGAGCAAAGGCTTTGCGGCAGGCTGTTCAAGAGAGGTTATTGAACGCGGTGCACAACAGCTCGGCTGGGAACTTGAAAAACTTCTTACAATGACACTTGCAGCAATGGCAGCATCAGAGGATACAATTAATGAAGAAATTGAGAGCATGAATGCAAATGGCAGTAATTGAACTGGAAAAAAACATTTCATATATAGAGCCGACGCAAAATCCATTGTCGGCAAATGTCGTGCTGATTGAAGGAGAAAATAATCTGTGGCTGTACGATGTCGGAAATAATCCGTGTGTGCCACAGATTATATCTGCTTTTAACACTTCAAATAAGAAGATAAATGTGATTTTGTCTCATTTTCATGCAGACCATATAGGTAATCTTGATAAAATCAGCTATTCAAATGTGTATCAGGGCAGATTGACTTATAAATATACGAAAACAGGTGAAATACTGGAAAATGATTTGTATTTTCGTGATGGTAATATGAATCTTCATATTTTTCCACTCCCATCAAGTCATGCCAAAGGTTCTCTGGCATTAGAAATAAATGAAAAATACTGTTTTTTGGGGGATGGTGTTTATGCAATGCAAAAAGGTGAAAAAAGGCTTTATAATGCAGGAATTCTTAAAGAAGAAATTGAAATTCTAAAAAATATAAAAGCACAATATTTTATGCTTAGCCACAGAAATCCTTTTGATAATTCAAAGGATTCGGTTATAAGGCTGCTTGATGGGATATATGCCAAAAGAAAAAGCGGAGAGCCGTATATTTCCGGCATTGATGGGGAATGAGAGGTATTAAGTTAGTCGTATCAGAAAGTATGCAGAGTATATTTATGTAATCTGCACACTTTACATTTACACAAAATAGGTATACTATATAATTAAAATTCCACTATATACAGGAGGAGAATTATGAATTATTCTATTAATACAAAATGCGTACAGGCAGGTTATACACCGGGCAATGGCGAACCAAGACAGATTCCTATTATCCAGTCAACAACATTTAAGTATGATACAAGCGAAGATATGGGAAAGCTTTTTGACCTTGAGGCATCAGGATATTTTTATACAAGATTGCAGAATCCGACCAATGATTATGTAGCTTCAAAGATTGCAGCACTTGAGGGTGGTACAGCGGCAATGCTTACTTCATCAGGTCAGGCAGCCAATTTTTTTGCGTTGTTTAATATATGCGAAGCAGGAAGCCACATTGTTTCTTCATCATCTATTTATGGTGGAACATTTAATCTTATTGAAGTAACTATGAAAAAAATGGGCATAGATGTGACATTTGTAGACCCTGATTGCACAGATGAGGAACTTAATGCTGCATTTAAGGATAATACAAGAGCTGTTTTTGGAGAGTCAATAGCCAATCCGGCACTTACAGTTCTTGATATAGAGAAATTTGCAAAAGCAGCACATGAACATGGTGTACCGCTTATTGTAGATAATACATTCCCTACTCCAGTTAATTTAAGACCTATAGAATGGGGAGCTGATATTGTTACACATTCTACAACAAAATATATGGACGGACATGGTGCAGCTGTAGGCGGTGCGATTGTAGACAGTGGTAAGTTTGACTGGATGGCACATGCTGACAAATTTCCGGGACTTTGTACTCCTGATGAGTCATATCATGGAATTACATATGCAGAGAAGTTTGGTAAAGAGGGTGCGTTTATAACTAAGTGTACTTCACAGCTTATGAGGGATTTGGGCTGCATTCAGTCACCTCAGAATGCTTTTATTTTAAATCTCGGTCTGGAGTCACTTCATGTGCGTATGCCAAGACATGTGGAGAACGGACAGGCTGTTGCAGAATTTCTTGAGAAGCAGGATAAGGTTGAATTTGTCAATTATCCGGGACTTCCATCGAATAAATATTATGAAATAGCAAAGAAATATATGCCAAACGGAGGTTGTGGTGTAGTTTCCTTTGAATTAAAAGGTGGAAGAGAAGCAGCAGAAAAGTTCATGAAGAATCTTAAACTTGCAGCAATTGAGACTCATGTAGCTGATGCGAGAACATGCTGCCTCAATCCTGCAACATCAACACACAGACAGATGAATGATGAACAGCTTGCAGCGGCGGGAATTCCGGCTGGACTTATACGTATATCATGTGGTCTTGAAGATAAGAATGATTTGATTGCCGATATCAAGCAGGCACTTGATGCTATTTAATAAAAATTTAATAAACATCTTCAAATAAGCTTGAAGAGCATGTTAATTAAGTAATATTTCAAAAGGAGAAGCTCACGGGCTTCTCCTTTTTGAACTCAGGTTATTCATTATATTAAAATCTTGCAAGCATACGGCTTAGGATTTTATCGCATATAAATGTATAAGCAGAACTAAAGATATTTGCACTTATTCTTAAAATAACAGCGTATTGGGCACCGAAAAGCCCTGCTGCAATAGATAGTGCACCAAATGTATTAAAAGCTGTCTGCCATGCATATCCTGCTGAATATCCAACACCGATACCACCGATTATTCCTATATAAGGGTACATTGATGAAGGCAGTATATAGTAAAGGACAAGGAAAAGAAGGCATCCGACTATATTAAAAAGTCCTCTTTTCACAGCTCTTGGCTTTATGTCATTTGAAAATGGAAGGCAGACTGACATACATGCGATACCTGCCCACATGGCACGAGGGAGGTTGAGCAGTGACATTGCAAGTATTGAACTTGATACAATAAAAGTTAGTTTAATATACCATTTTGTGCGTGATGAAGTAATATTAAATTCTGAAAATAAATTTTTAAAAGTACGATGGTAAGGTCTGTTTTTCTGATTTTTGTAAAAAACAATCATGCATATAAGCATGCCTGCTGACAAACCTGCAATTCGCATAAGATAATCGTGTCCGCTTACATCATATCCCAGAAGCAGGAGATAACTGAGAACAAATGTTGAATGGTTATACATAATGACATTATGGCAGCTGAAAATCATAAGGAGCATTATACATAAGAAATTAATAAAAAATGCCGGTATGGCAGGCACCATATTTGCAAGACGAGGACCGGCAGCTAATATTACAAATATACCTGCAATTGAAATAAGTCCGTGATTTGTCTGAATACCAAAATCAGCCTGTCTGAGTACAAGTACAGAAAGCAGAACGCATACACCAACGACGCTGTTACTGTTTCCTGTCAACATACTGAAAATAGTTACAATTGCAACGCAGAATATCATTACAAGATAAACCTTGAAATTATATATTAAAATATG
>ONZX01000122.1_pt1 | contig 54623 bp, 41 predicted proteins | sample 1671831 | NCBI WGS metagenome assembly ONZX01 (sample SAMN06348197, study PRJEB24527) | human gut metagenome | reverse complement strand
GCCAGCGCATGGACGGCCAGCGGCCGGCCGTTCAGCTCGGCCATCAGCTTGTTGCCGCCGAACCGCCGCCCCAGCCCCGAGGCCATGACGATGCAGCCCAGCGGCGGCACAGGGCAGTCCAGATCGTACACAAAGGCGTCCGGGTCGGCGCAGAGCGCGCGCAGGAACGGGGTGTCCTGCTTGCGGACCACCGCGAGAACGCGGCAGACTTTCAACAGATCCAGCACGCCTTGTTGAAAATCCGTGCAGCCGCTCTCCAGATAGCCAAGCTCGTCCAGCACGGCCCAGCCGCAGGCTGCCGCCATCCGCTGCAGGGCGGGCAGTCCCACGGAGGCAAAGCCGGCCGGTACGGGGCGCATCCGGTTTTCACCGGGGGGCAGGGCGGCATCAAACCGGCCGATGACCGCCGCTGCCCCGGCGGCTGTATCGCGCATCTCGACCCATCTGCCCGGGACGGCAGCGGTGAGAAGCATCGGGGCATCGGGGCAGAGGGATGGCATAAGTGCGCGCAGCAGCGTTGTTTTGCCGCTGCCGCGCCCGCCGGTCAGCAGCAAGTGGCGCTTACCGCTGGCCCGGAAAGAACGCAGAATAGAGCTCGCGGCTGGTCTGTACACAGGCATCACGGTAGGCCTCATACCTTTCTAAAAATTGGCGGGCCTCGGCGGTCAGGGTGCTGCCGCCGCCGCCCCGCCCGCCGATGGTCTTGCAGGTCAGGGCAAAGCCCAGTTCTTTTTCGGCGTGCTGCACAAGCCGCAGCGCCTTGGAGTAGGAAAGCCCCATCTGCGCCGCTGCGCTGCGCAGCGAGCCGGTCTCCTCGATCAGATGGAGCAGGCGGCAGGGCCCCTCGCCAAAAAAGCGCTCGCCTGCGTCATCGCAGAGCATCACGCGCAAAGCAGGTTTCATGGTATCACCTCACAGCGGCAGCAGGGCCAGACGGCGTCGGCCCCGGCAGTCGGTAACGGGCAGCAGCTCCAGCGGGCCGTACACGGCGGCAAGGGCTGCCTGCAGCACGGCAGGCGGGTCGGTTCTGGGGTGCAGCACCGCCGCGACCCCGCCGCCCTGCAATACCACCAGTATATCACAGCTGTCCAGCGCCAGCGCGGGGTCATGCAGGCAGACCAGCGCAGTCTTGCCGCCGGTGTGGACCAGCTGCGCCAGCAGCGCGGTCATCCGGCTGCGGTTTGCAAGGTCAAGCGCACTGTCCGGCTCGTCCAGCAAAAGCAGCGGCGCATCCTCGGCAATCGTGCGCGCCAGAATGCAGAGCTGCTTCTCGCCGCCGCTCAGGGTCAGGTAGTCCTGCCCGGCCTTGTCGGCCAGACCTACGGTGCGCAGGGCCTCGTCCGCAGCGGCGCGCATGGCGGCGGTGGGGCTTTGCAGGACCCCCAGCCGCGGGTTGAAGCCCATAAGCACGACCTCCCGCGCCGAGAGCGAGACCGAGATGCCGCTCTGCTGCGGGATATAGCTGACGGTCTGCGCCAGCCTGCGGGTGGACAGGCTCTCCAGCGGGACGCCGTCCAGAAGGCACTGCCCGGTGTGGGGCAGCAGCCCGGCGGCGGCCTTGAGCAGTGTGGTCTTGCCGCTGCCGTTCACCCCCAGCAGCCCGATCAGCTGCCCGGGCACCGGGACCGAAAAGCTGACCCCTTGCAGCACGGCTGCTGTGCCATACCGTACGGTGAGGTCCTGCACGCAAAGCCCCACGGGCGGGGGCGTGGTTTGTGGCATCATGACGCATCCCTCCCCGGCTGCAGGATCAGATAAAGCAGAAACGGCACGCCCAGCAGCGAGGTAAAGATGCTGACCGGCAGCTCGGTGGAGGCTACCGTTTTGGCCAGCGTGTCGGCTGCCAGCAGCAGGGCGCTGCCCAGCAGCCCGCTCAGCAGGCAGGCTGAGCGCCGGTTGTGCCCCGCCAGCAGCCGGGCGCTGTGGGGGGCCAGCAGCCCGACAAAGCTGATAAGCCCTGTCACGCTGACAACGGCGGCAACCGTCATGGTGGCAAGCGTCAGCAGCAGCAGGCGCATCGCACCCACCCGCACGCCGAGCAGCCGGGCCTCGCCCTCCTCGATCGAGAGCAGCAACGCCTGCCGGTGCAGCGCAAAGATCGCTGCGCAGCAGACCAGCACGACCAGCACCGGGAACCACACCCGGCTGCGGGTCACGGCGGCCAGACTGCCCATGATCCAATACTCGATGCTGGCCAGCTCCTTCTCCGGGTCGGCGGTCAGCTTGAGCAGCATCAGCAGCGTCTGGGCCAGCGCGTGGACGGCGATGCCCGCCAGCACCAGCGACATTTTGCTGCGCCCCGGCGCGGCAGCGGCCAGCCCCAGTGAGAGGAACACCGCCGCCAGCCCGCCCGCAAAGGCACAGACTGTGGTGGACAGCGCCCCTGACGATACGAACAGGATGGCGAACGCCGCGCCGGCACTGGCCCCCGAGGAAACGCCGATGATGTCAGGGCTTGCCAGCGGGTTGCGGAATACGGTCTGGTAGACAAAGCCGGCCGCCCCCAGCCCAAAGCCGCCGACCAGCGCCATGACGGCGCGGGGCAGCCGCAGCACGGTGAAGGTGCGCACCGCCATGGCATCGCCGGCCAGCAGCGCCGCCGGTGTTATGGGGTAGCGGCCCAGCGCAAGGGCCGCACCAAAAGCCATAAAAACGCAGAGCGCTGCGCCCAGAAGGCACAGCGCCGTGCGCTTGCGGTTATTCATAGGAGGCAGGGGTAAAGCCGTAGTAGGTCGTGTAGAAGGCATCGGCGCAGTCATGGTAGAACTGCTCACTCACCTGCTCGGGATGCAGCACACTGCCCAGATAGACGCTGCCCAGGAAGCTGCCGGGCACGGGGGAGTCCACAGCCTCGATGGCGTGGGGCAGCTGGTAGACATGGCCCTCCTTGACGGCGGTGCAGTCGGCCAGTGCGGCATCGTTCAGGACGGAATCGACATCATAGTCGGCATCGGACGCCAGAATGATGTAGTCGGGGTCCCAGTCCAGCACCTGCTCATAGGAGACCTCGGCCCAGTAGGTGTCCTCAACACTGGCGGCGGCGTTGAGACCGCCGGCGTTCTCGATCATATAGTTCTGGTACATGGCGGGGCCGGCGGTCTGCAGCACAGAGCTGTTGCCGGCCATATAGACGGTGGGGGCCTCGGCATCGCCGATGGCCTCGTGCAGGCTGAGCAGGTTGTCCTCGATTGCGGACTTCAGCTCCTCACCGCGGGCAACGGTGTTGGTGGCCTGAGCCAGCAGGTCGATGGCGCCGTACAGCTTGTCCTGATCCTCCGGCTTGACGGCCAGCACGGTCAGGCCCAGCTCCTCCATCTGGGGGATGGAATCCTTCAGCTTGGCGGGCACGATGACAAGGTCGGGGGTCAGCGCGGCGCAGCCCTCAAGGTCAAACTCCTTGGCGGTGCCGATGCTGGGCAGGCTCTGCAACTCGGGGGCGGAGAGGCTGTAGAGCGTGCGCTTGTCGGCCTTGGCCTCGACGCCGACCAGCTCGTCCTGCACGCCGAGGGCGATGAGCAGGCTGGTGGAGATGTAGTAGCCGCTGGCCAGCGTCTTGGGCTCGGTCTCGATGGTGACCTCGCGGCCCAGCTGGTCGGTGACGGTCAGCGGGTAGGTGACGGCGGTCTCGGCGGCAGCGGGTGCAGCGGCAGCCTCCTCGGGGCTGGCGGTGACCTCGGGTGCAGCGGTGGCGGAGGCGGCGGCCTCGCTGCTTACGGCGGCGGTGCTGCCGCAGGCGGTCAGCGCCATGGCGGCGGCCAGCAGCAGGGCGGTCATTTTGGTCATTTTCATGAATCTTTTTCCCTCACACAATAAAAAATATCGTTGTATTTTTAAAACAACAACGGTATTATACCACATTTTATGGTAGAATAAAAGTACCTATCCACGAAAAGTGTGATTTTTTCGCCCAAAACAGAAAAAACGGAGATTGACCCATGATGACGATACGCGAATATGCCCGCCCCGCCACGCTGGAGGAGGCATGGCAGCTGAACCAGAAAAAGCCCAACCGCGTGCTGGGCGGTATGCTCTGGCTCAAGATGGAAAAGATCAATGTCGGCACGGCCATCGACCTGTCGGCCTTGGGGCTGGATACGATCGAGGAGACTGACACCGAGATCCTCATCGGCGCGATGGCAACGCTGCGCGATCTGGAAACGAACGCCGCCCTGAACGCTTACACCGCGGGGGCTGTGCGGGAGGCTGTGCGCCACATTGTCGGCGTGCAGTTCCGCAACTGCGCCACGGTGGGCGGCAGCATCTATGGCCGGTTCGGCTTTTCCGATGTGCTGACGCTGTTTTTGGCGCTGGACTGCGAGGTCGAGCTGTACAGGGCGGGCCGGATGCCGCTGGCGCAGTTTGCCGCGATGCCCTATGACCGCGATATTCTGACCCACATCTGCCTGCGCAAGACGCCGGGGCTGAAGGTGCAGTACCAGTCGGTGCGCGCGACCCAGACCGATTTCCCGATCCTGACCTGTGCGGCCGCCCGCACGGCGCAGGGGCAGTACCGCTTTGCCATCGGCGCGCGCCCGATGAAGGCCGTGCTTGTCACGCCGGACTGCGACCCGGCGCAGCTGCCCGCCGCCGTGCAGGCAGCCGTCAAGACCGGCAGCAACCTGCGCGGCAGTGCCGAGTACCGCACCCACCTGACCGGCGTGCTGGTCCGGCGTGCCGTGGCCGCGCTGGAAAATTGACGGAGGTATACCATGCAGATCACATTTACCTTAAATCATAAAAAAGTAACCGCCGAGATCGCAGCCGACACCGTGCTGCTGGACCTTGTGCGCAGCCTCGGCTGCAAGAGCGTCAAGCGCGGCTGCGAGACCGCCAACTGCGGCCTTTGCACGGTCTTTCTCGATGAAAAGCCGGTGCTGTCCTGCTCGGTGCTGGCGGCGCGGGTCAACGGCCACAGCGTCACCACGCTGGAGGGGCTGCAGGAGGAGGCTGCCGAGTTCGGCGCCTTTATCGCCGATCAGGGTGCGGAGCAGTGCGGCTTCTGCAACCCGGGCTTTATTATGAACGCGCTGGCGCTTTTCCGGGAAAACCCCGACCCCGGCGAGGATGAAATCAAGGAGTATCTGGCCGGCAACCTCTGCCGCTGCTCCGGCTATGAGGGCCAGCTGCGGGGCATTTTGAACTTTTTAGCGTGGAAAAAGGGGAAGGAGGCCGCCCAATGAAAACCGTGAACCAGGCCATGCGCAAAAAGGACGCTATGCAGCTTGTGACCGGCCAGCCCGTCTACATGGATGATGTCATCCCGCAGGACTGCCTGATCGTAAAGCTGCTGCGCTCCCCCCATGCCAACGCTATCGTGCAGGAGATCGACACGAGCCGTGCCCTGCTGGTGCCGGGCATCGAGGCAATCTACACATGGAAGGATGTGGACCAGCAGGGCCGCCGCTACACTCAGGCGGGCCAGACCTACCCCGAGCCGAGCCCCTATGACCGGCTTGTCATCGACCGCCATGTCCGCTTTGCGGGGGATGTTGTCGCAATTTTGGCCGGCAAGGATGAAAAATGCGTCGATAAGGCGATGAAGCTCATCAAGGTCAGGTATGAGGTCCTGCCCGCCGTGCTGGACTACCACACGGCACTGGACAACCCCGTCCTTGTCCACCCGGAGGAAAACTGGGAGTCGCTGGCACCGGTCGGGGCCGACAACAAGCGCAACCTGTGCGCCCACGATGAGACCGGGGCGGGCGATATTGAGGCGGTGCTGGCGGGGTGTGATGTCGTCATCGACCATACATATCATACCCGCGCCTGCCAGCAGGCCATGATGGAGACCTTCCGCACCTACTGCAGCATAGATGCCTACGGGCGGCTGAATGTCCTCAGCTCGACCCAGATCGTTTTCCACTGCCGCCGGATTCTGGCCAATGCACTGCACATTCCCAAGTCGATGATCCGGGTGGCCAAGCCCCGCATCGGCGGCGGCTTCGGCGCCAAGCAGACCTCAGTCTGCGAGGTCTACCCCGCCTTTGTGACATGGAAAACCAAAAAGCCCAGCAAGATCATCTTCAGCCGGTACGAGAGCCAGATCGCCTCCACCCCGCGCCATGAGATGGAGCTGCATGTCCGCCTTGGCGCGACAAAGGACGGCATCGTCAGGGGCATCGACCTCTACACCCTGTCCAATACCGGTGCTTACGGCGAGCATGGGCCTACAACGGTGGGCCTGTCCGGCCACAAATCCATCCCGCTCTACGGCAAGGCCGAGGCATTCCGCTTTGTCAGCGATGTCGTCTACACGAACCACATGTCCTCGGGCGCTTACCGCGGCTACGGTGCGACCCAGGGCCTGTTTGCGGTGGAGTCCGCCGTCAATGAGCTGGCCGACAAGCTGGGCATCGACCCGTTTGTGATCCGCCAGCGCAACATCGTCCGTGAGGGCGATGTGATGCCCGCCTACTACGGGCAGGTCAACACCAGCTGCGCGCTGGACCGCTGCCTGCAGGCCGTGCATGACAACATCGGCTGGGACGAAAAATACCCCGTGCGCGACATGGGTAACGGTAAGGTGCGCGCCGTGGGCATGGGCATGGCGATGCAGGGCTCCGGCATTACGAGTGTGGATGTGGGCAGCGCCAGCCTGAAGATCAACGATGACGGGTTCTACACCCTCTCAATCGGTGCGGCAGACATGGGCACCGGCTGCGACACGATTCTGGCGCAGATCGCCGCCGAGGTGCTGGAGTGCCCGCTCGACAATGTGACGGTCCTCGGCGCGGACACCGATTCCTCGCCCTACGATTCCGGCTCCTACGCATCCAGCACGACCTATGTCACCGGCAAGGCGGTTGAGCAGTGCGCCGAGCAGCTCAAGCAGAAGATCTGTCAGGTCGGCGCGGGGCTGCTGGGCCTTGATGAGCGGGCGGTTATCTTTGCGGGCGATGCCGTGACAAGCGAGGACGGCACGCAGCGCGCCACGCTGGCGCAGATCGCCGCAGCCTCCCAGTGCGGCAGCAATACGGCGCTGGAGGCAGTTGTGACCCACAGCTCGGAGATCTCGCCCCCGCCGTTCATGGTGGGCGCGGCCGAGGTCGAGGTCGATCTGGAAACCGGCGAGGCGCAGGTCATCCGCTATGAGGCGGCTGTTGACTGCGGCACACCGGTCAACCCGAACCTTGCGCGGGTGCAGGCCGAGGGCGGCATCCTGCAGGGCATCGGTATGGCGCTGACCGAGAATGTCACCTACGATGACCGCGGCATGCCGCAGGAAAACTCGCTGATGCAGTACAAGATCCCGGCGCGCAACGACATCGGGCATATCCATGTCGTATTTGAGAGCAGCTACGAGGGCACCGGCCCCTTCGGTGCCAAGAGCATCGGCGAGGTGGTCATCAACACCCCGCTGCCCGCCGTGGCCGATGCGATCTACCACGCCACCCACAAGCGGTTCTATGAGCTGCCCATCACCCGCGAGCAGATCGCGCTGGCCGGGCAGTAAAAGGTGAAAGCTCGTTGAAACGACAAGTTTCAACGAGCTTTTTTCTACCTTATGGCAAAAGTGGTAACATTCTGGTAACTTTGACCCTAAAACGGCAAAGTGAAGTACAGGCAATGGCGGTACTTCTTTTTGGTATTCCTATGCGAAGATTCAGGTTTCGCCACCGCGGTTAAAACTGCGCCGGTTGTTGGGAAACCAAATGGCAGGGGTGAACACAGCCAGCCCCACCGCTGTGGTATCCCCGGGGTTGGAAACGATGTGGGGCAGGTTGGACTGCACCACAGTGGTGTCTCCGGCGTTCAGGCGGGTAGTCTTGGACTCCACCAGTACATCCAGCTGCCCCTGTTCCAGCAGCAGGATTTCCTCACTGGGATGGATCACCGGCAGGTCGCCGTCCTTGCAGTGGGGTTCCAGCTCAAAGCGTATGACCAACGATTGAGGTACAAAATTTCCGTTGGGCATGGGCGTAAGCAGATGATACCGTACATTGGAATTGGGCTGGGAGAGGATCATCATATCCGCCTGACGGGTTGTCAGGCTGGTGCTGCTCTCACCTCCCATAAACAGATAGGTGGGGATGTCCAGAGCGGCGCTGAGTTTGCGCAGGGTGGACAGGGACGGGTCGGTGAGATCGCGCTCGATTTGGGAGATATACCCGATGGACAAACCAGTCTTTTCGGCCAGTTCCTTAAGGGTGATTCCCCGCTTTTTCCGCATATTTCGAACATGTTCGCCCAGCATAAGACCTCCCGCTTTTTCGCAAAAAAATTTATTTACAGTATATCACAAAATGCCCTGTACGTAAATAAGCAAGAAAAAATTCGATATTTATAAAATCTTTTACAAAGAAAATCAGACAGCGTGTCGAAAAACCTCCCTCTGCGAGGGAGGTGCCCCGAAGGGGCGGAGGGAGAGAACCTTGCCATAGCCCGAAATATTTCGGACAGCCGTACAGTTCTCTCCCCCACCGCCTGCGGGCGGAGCCCCCTCGCAGAGGGGGCCAAGGGGGGAGCACACCTTTTTCGACAGTCTGTCAGATAATTTCTTACTTATCCTATAAAGTGCTCTGAAAAATGTGAAAAAAATAGAAAAACTCTTGACAAAAATTTTAGAAATAGTAAAATTTATAAAAAATTGTAAATTTTATAAAAATTATTGTGCAGGAGGAACCCTATGAAAATCACAGATGTAAAGGTAGAAACCATCCGTATCCCCATGAAAAAGCCCTTCCGTATTGCTTTTGCGGTACAGGATCATTCGCTGAATGTGCTGGTGAAGATCTCCACCGACGAAGGTCTGTGGGGCATCGGTGAGGCCGCGCCCTTTGAACCGGTGACCGGCGAGAGCGCAGCCACCGTTCTGGAAGCGCTGAAACTGTTCCGCACCGGATTGATCGGCATGGATCCGCTCGATGTTGAGGGCATCCACAGGATGATGGACCGCCTGCTGTCAGGCAACACCTCGGCAAAGGCCGCGGTGGATATTGCCCTGTACGATATCAAGGGCAAACTGATGGGTCAGCCTCTGTACAAGGTGCTGGGCGGCAGCGTGAACCAGATCGTCACGGACATGACGGTGGGCATTGACACACCGGAAGCCATGGCCGCCGAAGCCCGGGAACGGGTGGAAAGGGATGGCTTCACCATTCTGAAAATCAAGGCCGGCATCAACCCGAGTGAGGATATTCAGGCATTGACCCTGATCCGTCAGGCGGTGGGCCCCAACATCCGCCTGCGTGTGGACGCCAACCAGGGTTACACGGTCAGCGATGCGGTGCGCACCCTGAAAGCCTTTGAAGAGCTGGGCGTGGAAGCGGTGGAACAGTGCCTGCCCAGCTGGGATCTGGACGGTATGCGCTTTGTGCGTTCCAAGGTGGACTTGAAGGTCATGCTGGATGAGTCGATCCACACCCCCATCGACGCAGCAAAGGCCTGCAAGATCGATGCTGCAGACATTATCAACATCAAGCTGATGAAGTGCGGCGGCCTGTACCCGGCGGAAAAGATCAACGCCATTGCCGAGGCAAACCATGTACAGTGCATGGTGGGCTGCATGCTGGAGACCAAGGTGGCCATTGCTGCCGGCGTGAGTCTGGTTGCCGCCAAGCAGAACATCACCGAGGCGGACTGCGACAGCTTTATGTACGCCGTGGACCCCGAGATGGGTATGCCCGGAGGTTTTGCCGTGAATGGCGGCGTCTACACCCTGTCCGACAAACCGGGCCTTGGCATCGATATTGATTTTTAAGCGGACCCCGCAGAGAGGTGTATTATGGCGAATACGATTTTTTCCTCCGAAGGCGCGCTCCTGTTCATCATGGTCGCCACGGTTGCACTGGGATTCTGGCTGCAGCGGTTCAAGGTGTTCAAAACGCTGGGCCCGGCCCTGACGGTTATCGTCATGGGCATCGTGATGTCCAACCTGCGGATCGTGCCTACCTCCAGCCCTACCTATGATGCCATCAGCGGCTACTGTGTGCCGTTGTCCGTTTCCATCTGCCTGCTGAGCCTGGACCTGAAACAGATGCGCAAATTATCCAAGGAACCGATCATTGCGTTGGCCTCGGCCGTATTCAGCGTCTGCGTGGCAGCTTTGGTGTTCGGCGTACTGTTCGCCAACAAAATCGACGAGGGCTGGAAGGTGGCCGGTATGTTCGTGGGCACCTACACCGGCGGCAGTTCCAACCTGACCGCCATCGCTGTAGGCCTGGATGCCAGCAAGAACACCATCGCCTCGGCCAATGCCGCCGACTATGTGGTGGGCATCCCCACGCTGATCCTGATGTTTGCTACCCCCGCCCTGTACAAGAGTTCCAAATGGCTGAAAAAGCTGTGGCCCTATGATATGAGCGAGTCGGAGCTGCTGGGGGATGGCAACCACGAGGAACTGATGACCTCCAAGGAATGGTCCATCCAGGAAATCGCCTGGCTGCTGGCCATCGGCTTTGGCACCGTGTGGGCTGCCACCAGCATCTCCTCGATGGTATTCGGAGAAGGGTTCCGCAGTGCAGGCCGCATCCTGCTCATCACCACCTTCTCCATCATCCTGGCACAGGTGCCGGCTGTCCGCAAGCTGCGCGGCAATTTTGACCTGGGCCTTTTCGTAGCGGTGCTGTTCCTGGTGACCATCGGCTTTGCGGTGGACCTGAAGCAGTTCTTCGGATCCACCTTCTACATCACCCTGTTCTGCTTCTGTGTCATCGCCTGTTCCATTCTGCTGCACCTGCTCATCACCCGGCTGCTGAAAGTCCGTTTTGAGTATGTGCTGCTGTCCATCGTAGGCTGTATCTCGGATGGCCCCACCGCCGCCCTCATCGCCTCCAGCGCCCAGTGGAAGACCCTTATCAACATCGGCTTGCTCATGGGCGTACTGGCCGGTGCCCTGGGCAACTATGTGGGCATCGGTGTAGCCTATGCCATCCGTGCTTTCATCGGCGCCTAAACGGAAAACGGGAGAAACGGAAATGCGTAATTTTGACTTATATGTTTCAGGCATCCTGTACGGCAGACTGCGGCTGGGCGACGGCACACCCCAGATCCGGAAACTGGACGTGCATACCGGCGCGCTGCTGGACTGGCAGGACCTGACTGAACAGGACCGGGATTTTTACCGTTTCTTTGTGAAGATGGACTTTGCCGCCCTGGGGCAGAACCTGTCCCATTACGAGTCGGGGCTGCATGGCACCGGGGAAGTTTCCCTGTGCGGCGAGCGCTACACCAGCGAAGACGGCTGCAGCTACCTGCAGCGGGATGTAAAATTCCCCAACAACAAACAGATGAAAGAAGGGCGGCTGATCGCCGTCACCTGCCCTGCCCGGGAGATGGTCACGGTGCTGGTGGAACCCGGTGCCGAGGAGGAGACCATCCTGCGCCTGTGGCGCTCGACCTGGCCGGAGGAACAGTTGTTCCCGGTAGAACATGCGCAGACCTTCCCAGTGCCCATGCGGGACGGGGTACATCTTTCCACCAACGTATACCTGCCTAAAAACTGCAGTACCCCGGTGCCCGCAGTGCTGGTACGCACCCCCTACGGCAAAGAGGACGGCTGTGAGATATACTACCGTTACGTCCAGCGCGGCTACGCGGTGGTAGTACAGGATGTGCGCGGCAGAAACGCCAGTGAAGGCGAATGGCTGCCCAACTACCACGAGGTGGAGGACGGCGACGATACTCTGAACTGGATCGCCGCCCAGCCATGGTGCAGCGGACGCATCGGTATGGTGGGCGGGTCCTACCTGGGTTATGTACAGTGGGCGGCTGCTGCCAGCGGCAACCCCCACCTGAAAGCTCTGATCAGCGTAGTCTGCGCGGGCAGCGCCTTTGTGGATCTGCCCCGCCGGGGTGGGTCTTTCACCTCGGGCATGCTGGCCTGGGCCTTTGCGGTGTCTCAGAAAACCTTCCACCCTGAGCTGATGGAACGCGATGACTGGGAGAAAGTGCTGAACATCCGCCCCCTGACCGACCTGCCGAAAAAGGCTCTGGGGTACGATGTGCCCTTCATCACACGGTGGCTGGAACCCAGTGACTACAACGATTTCTGGCGTATGTCCAACTGGCAGGAACGCTCCGTCAGGGCGCAGATCCCGGCGCTGATTCAGTCCGGCTGGTTTGACGACAACGGCATGGGTACCACCGAAGCCCTGGAACTGGTCCATGACTTCCCTCGGGGCATGCGCAAGGTCATTCTGGGACCCTGGCAGCACAGCGGCAACAGTAAGTACGACATGCACGGGGTATCCTTCGGCAGCCAGGCGCTGCGCTTTGATCTGGACTGGCTGTATTTCCGCTGGTTTGAGCATCACCTCAAGGAAGTGGACAACGGCATCGACCAGACTGCCCCGGTAGAATACTACACCCTGGGCCAGGAGGTATGGAAGACCGCCGAAAACTGGCCAGTGCCCGAGACCCGGGTCACCCACCTGTATCTGGATAGTGACGGCCATGCCAACACCTCTGCCGGGGACGGGCGGCTGACTTTTGCCAAGCCGGAGCGGGAGAACTGCGACGGTTACGCCTATGACCCCGAAAATCCGTCCCAGCACATCATCGATATGTCGGAGAACGAGATCGAAGTGCCGGAGGACTACACCCGGGAGGAACTGCGTCAGGACCTGCTGTGCTACACCTCCCCTGTGCTGAAGGAAGACCTGGTTCTGACCGGTGATATGACGGCGGAGTTGTATATTTCTTCTGACGCGCCGGATACCGACTTTGTGGTGCGTGTTACCGACGTGGATGAGAACGGCCGATCCATCAAGCTGGCGGATGGCCTGCTCAGCGCCCGATACCGTAATGGCTTTGCCCGGTCAGAGTTTTTGCAGGAAGGCGAGATCGTCTGCCTGAAGATCCGCACCACCAAGTTGTCCAATTGCTTCCGGAAAGGCCACCGCATCCGGGTGACTGTCACCTCCAGCGCCAAGAATTTCATCTTCCCCAACAGCAACACCCGGGAAGGTTTTGCTTCCGCCCGGACCGTGGTGGCCCATAACCGGGTATACCACGGTGGGCTGCACGCCTCCCGCCTGACGGTGCGGGTGGAACCCTAAGCGGATTGCCCTCCCTGTCAGCGGAAGCGAACAGATCACATTCTGCTCCGCAACCATCAAGCCTCGGCCAGAAAAGGCCGGGGCTTTTCTGGTTCCAGGGCAATACCGCATAATTCTAAGTGCCGCAGCCGCCGGAGCGGTGCTTAAGCCGTTAGGCGGGAATTGTGCGGTGCTGCCTTAGTTATTTGTGCGGGCTTTCCCTGCGTGAAAACCCTGTGAGACGGGTGTCCGCATTCCCCGATGGGACACCCCGGAAATGCGTTTGTGGGTAATCAAACGCTATGCTATGTAAAACATCTTCCCGCCCAAAGCGTGGGCAATCAAGGCGGATGAGCAGAACCATGATTTATTGAAAATTCGGAAAAGAATCTGTATAATACTTATCAGATAGAGCCTATAGCCATGAAAGGCAAGCAGCATAGCAGTCGGCACATAAACGCCTTCATTTGCTCTCAAAAGGAGAATTTTCGTGAACTACATCGCAGTAGTCGAGGACAGCGCGCAGGATCGGGCAGTGCTGGACTCGTATCTGGAAAAATACCAGCAGGAGAAAAACTGCCATTTTCAAATCACGCATTTTTCGGATGGCGACGAGATCGCGCTGGGCTATAAGGGCGGCTATGACCTGATTTTGATGGACATCGAGATGACCTTCCTGGATGGTATGTCAGCAGCCGAGGAGATCCGCCGCGCCGACCCGGAGGTTCTTATCATCTTCATCACCAACTCGCCGCAGTATGCCATCAAGGGGTATGCGGTGCAGGCGCTGGACTATATCTTAAAGCCGCTGAGTTATTACGCTTTCTGCCAGCGGATGAACCATGTGCGGGAGCTGCTGGGACGCCGCCAGAAGCATTTCCTCACGGTGCCCTGCGCGGGCGGCGTGCAGAAGCTCGATGTCTCCGACATTTATTATGTAGAAATTTGCGACCACGACCTGCTGTTCCACACCAAGCAGGGCGAGGTGCATTCCACCGGCTCCATGCGCGATGTGGAGCAGAAGCTGCCGCCGGAAAATTTCTTCCGCAGCAGCAAGGCGTACCTTGTCAATCTGGAACACGTGGACGGCATCCAGGACGAGGACGCCATCGTCAACGGTGATCGGGTGCAGATCAGCCGCGCCAAGCGCAAGGCATTTTTGGCGGCGATCAACCACTACATGGGGGAAACCATCTGATGGAAACGGAAGTTCTGGGCAACATTCCCCGCCTGTATACCGCGCTGGCGGACTGGCTGGCCTGCCTTTTGTATCTGTTCTTCCTGCCCAAGCGTACAGCAGGCTGGCGGCGGTATACGATCCACGCGGTGTTTTTGCTGCTGCTCGGCGTCTTTATGCAGGCAACGGGGCAGGTGCCGCAATTCTGGTTTCTGCCCTGCATTGCGGTATCCATCTTGATCATGTATCTGTACATCCGAATGCAGGCCGACGTGCCCGCCCGGAGCGCGGGGTATTACTGCGTCCGCGCGTTTATTTTGGGGGAACTGGCCGCCTCGCTGGAATGGCAGCTCTACTACTATATGGCCGGGCGGCAGGGCACGCCGGGCGCGGGTGTGCGTGTGTGCATTTTGGCAGTCGACTATGCCGCAGTGTATGGCGCGGTGTTCGCGCTGGAACGCAATTATAACGATATTGCCTCGCCTCTGCACATCCACAAAAAGGAATTCCTCAGCACGCTGTTCATCGGTGTGGCGGTCTATGCCGCCAGCAACCTGAGCTATGTCAGCCCGGACACGCCGTTTTCCGGCAAGATGACGGCGGAAATTTACAACATCCGCACGCTGGTAGACCTGGGCGGCATGGCCATTCTGTTTGCGCACCACATGCAGCTGGTGGAGTACCGCCGCAAAAAGGAGCGCGACGCTTTGCAGAACGTCTTGCAGGCGCAGTACGCACAGTACCGCTCGGCGCAGGACAGCATTGACCTTATCAATAAAAAATATCACGACCTCAAGCACCAGATCGCCGTGCTGCGCAGCGAGACCTCAGAGGAAAAGGCCCACTACCTCGACGCGATGGAGCAGGAGATCCGCAGCTATGAGGCGCAGAACAAGACCGGCAACGAGGTGTTGGACACGATCCTGACCAGCAAAAGCCTGTACTGCCAGCAGCACGGCATCACGCTGACCTGCGTGGCAGACGGTGCGGCGCTGGATTTTATGGATACGATGGACCTGTGTTCGCTGTTCGGCAATGCGCTGGACAACGCCATCGAGAGTGTAGAAAAGCTGCCCGACAGCGAGCAGCGGCTCATCCATCTGGTGGTGGCACGGCAAAAGAGCTTTGTGTGGATCCGGGTCGAAAACACCTACGACGGTGCCTTCCAAGCGGACGGCACGCTGCCCAAGACCACTAAGTCCGACGCCCGCTACCACGGCTACGGTCTAAAGAGCATCTACGACACCGCCGAAAAATACGGCGGCACGGCAGAGATCACCACCCAGGAGAACCAGTTCACATTAAAGGTGCTGTTTCCCATCAAGCAGAAATAACCCGGACAGCCCATTTTGGTGGGCTGTTTTTTTGCTTTAAGCAACCTGCACATAAAGCGCATGATACGATTGTCTATTTCGCCAATGCTGCAGGCGGCTTGCGCGGGAAAAACGACCGTTCACGTAGTGAATCCCCTTTTTGCTGTACATTGTGATATAGTGCAGACAACAGAAAAGGAAAGTCGTCTGCGTTTTTTGCTATGGATAACCTTGAAAGCGAGGATCTTGTATGAAAGCTACCCCACTTCTCACCGGCTGGACGTGCCGCCATTTAGGCGATACCGCACCCGGCAAACCGGTGACCCTGCCCCATGATGCCATGCTGGCTGAACCCCGCACCGCCCTGAGCGCGGGCGGCACCAACACCGGCTGGTACGAGGGATATGACTACGAATACCGGCGCACCCTGACCGTGCCGGAAAACGCGCTGGCAGACACCCACATTCTGGAGTTTGAGGGCGTCTACCATAATGCCGAGGTCTGGCTCAACGGTCAAAAGGCAGCGTTCCGCCCCTACGGCTACACCAACTTTTATGTTGATTGTGCGCCGTATCTGCACGCAGGGGAGAACGAGCTGCGGGCCATTGCCCGCAACGCCGACCAGCCCAACAGCCGGTGGTATTCCGGCGCGGGCATCTACCGCCCGGTGCAGCTTTGGACGGCAAGGGGCGCGCATATCGCGCTGAACGGTGTTAAAATCCGCACCCTGTCGCTTGACCCCGCCGTCGTGGAGGTGCGCGTAAAGACCACCGCCCCCGGCACGGTACGCCTGACGGTGGACGACCTGCCCGCCGTGCAGCAGGAGAGCGACGGCGAGGCCGTATTTACCCTGACCCTTGATAACGCCCGCCTTTGGACACCTGAAACGCCAAACCTGTACACCTGCCGCGTCAGCTTTGCCGATGATGAGGTGACCGAGACGTTCGGTGTCCGCAAGGTCGAGTGGGGTATGGACGGCTTCCTGCTCAACGGCAAGCGGTACATCATCCAGGGCGCGTGCATCCACCACGATAATGGTCTGTTGGGCGCAGTTTGTGACCCCGACGCCGTGGCACGCAAGGTACGCCTGCTGAAAGAGAACGGCTACAACGCCATTCGCTCAGCGCACAACCCCTGCTCCAAGGCGCTGCTGGCAGAGTGTGACCGGCAGGGCATGCTTGTCATGGACGAGTACATCGACCATTGGTACATCCACAAAACCGAGCATGACTACGTGGATTATTTCAATGAGTGGTGGCATCAGGATCTGACCGACATGGTGGAAAAAGACTACAACCACCCCTGCGTGGTGCTCTACTCCACCGGCAACGAGGTCAGCGAGACTGCCCAGAAGCGCGGCATCGCCCTGACCAAAGAGATGACCGACTTCCTGCACGGGCTGGACGATTCCCGCCCGGTGACCTGCGGCGTGAACATCTTCTTCAACTTTTTAAGCTCCATCGGCTTCGGCGTGTACAGCGACGAAAAGGCAAAAAAAGAAGCCGAGCGTGCCGAGAAAGCCAAACAGCGCGGCGAGAAGGCCGCCAAGAAAAAGGCGGTCGGCAGTCAGTTCTTCAACAATCTGGCGGGGCTGCTGGGCGATGAGTTCATGAAGCGCGGCGCGACCCTGCACGGCTGCGACGTCAAGACCCGTGACGCCTTTGCCAACATGGACATTGCGGGCTACAACTACGGCATCTACCGCTATAAGCACGACCTGAAAAAGTACCCGCAGCGGTTGATTTTGGGCAGCGAGACCTTCTGCAACGATGCTTATAAATTCCGCGAGCTGGCCAAACAGGAACCCCGCTTGGTGGGCGACTTTGTCTGGGCGGGCATGGACTACCTTGGCGAAGTCATGGTCGGCTCGTGGGAGTACGCCGACTACGCCGAAACGTTCGACGGCGGTCCGGGCTGGGTGTCGGCGGGTTCGGGACGCATCGACCTGACCGGCAAGCCGCTGGGCGAAGCCCTTTATACCCGCGTGGCGCTGGAGGCCGACAACGGCCCCTATATAGCCGTCTGCCCGGTCAACCATACCGGAGACCGCCACAGCCCCAGTGCGTGGAAGATGACGAATGCCATGCCCAGCTGGAGCTGGACCGGCTGCGAGGGGCGCAAGGCCAGCGTGGAGGTCTACGCCCGCGCCGCCCGCGTGGAGCTGGTGCTGAATGGTCACACGGTGGGCAGTAAAACGCTGAAAAATGATTGCCTTGCGAGGTTCAGCATTCCCTACGAGAGCGGCACGCTGGAAGCCGTCAGCTATGACGCTGCCGATCACGAAATTGGTCGCTGCAAGCTGCAAAGTGCCGGCAGCACGACCCGCCTGACGCTGGACGCCGAAGAACCTACTGTAAAACCGGGGCATCTGTGCTACATCCGTCTGCGCTACACCGATGAAAACGGCATCACCAAGCCGCTGGTGCGCGGCAGTATTCAGGTACAGGTGCGCGGCGGCATGTTGGTGGGGCTGGGCAGCGCCTGCCCCTTCAACAAGCACAGCTATCTGGACAGCGAAACCGATACCTACTACGGCGAGGCTCTTGCCATCGTCCGCATGGGGGACGGCGACGCCATGACGATTGCTGCTTCCGACGGCGAATACAGCGAGGAGCTGACGGTGCCCGCGCAAGCATGAGGCGAGCTATGGAGGTATGGGCTATTTTGCGGCGCTTGCCATCACGCTGTTTCTGGCGGCGTTCGTGCGCATCACCGTCATCAACGGCGGCGTGCAGATGGTGATTTACTTCCCGTGTACGCATGGGACAAAATCCGTTCTGAGCCTTGGCACACAACACCACAAAACCGACAAAAGCTCGTTGAAACGATAAGCTTCAACGAGCTTTTGTCGGCTCTTTTTTAGGATGCAAATTTCAGTGCAGGGCCTCGCACAGGGCAATCAGGGTCAGCGCCTGACCGCAGGCCATCGGGCGGATGCCGATGCCCTTAGCAGCTCCATGGCGCGCGGGACGCGCAGCCCTTTACAACCGGCGGGCAGGGTGCTATAATAAATCCGACCGACCGGTCGGTCGGAAAAGAAAGGGAACACTTCCATGCCGAAATACAGCGTTAAAAAGCCATTTACCATTCTGGTGGCGGTCATTCTGGTGCTGGTGCTGGGCTTTGTCAGCCTGACCGGCATCCAGACGGACCTGCTGCCCGCCATGAACCTGCCCTACCTGATGGTCATCACGACCTACCCCGGCGCCAGCCCCGAGCAGGTCGAGGCCGACGTGACCAAGCCGCTGGAAAATGCACTTTCGACGCTGAACGGCGTCAAGAACGTGACGAGCCAGAGCAATGAAAACTACAGCCTGCTCTTTCTGGAATACCAGGACGACACCGACATGGACAGCGCCATGGTCAAGGCCAGCACCGCCGTGAACCAGCTCGGCGACGCGCTGCCCGACATGGCGTCCACGCCGACGCTGATGGAGATCAGCCCGGACATGATGGCGACGCAGTACATTGCCGTGGACTACGACGGCATGGATATTTACGAGCTGTCCGACTATGTCAGCGAAAACGTGCTGCCCCAGCTCGAGCGCGTGGACGGCGTGGCCAGCGTGTCCACGACGGGCCTGGTGGAAAAGTCGGTGCAGATCACGCTCGACCAGGAAAAGATCGACGCTGTCAACGACAAGCTGCTGGTCAAGGTCAGTGACCGCCTGGCCGATGCCAAAAAAGAGCTGGATGCCAACAAGAAAAAAATCAACGATGGCATGAAGGAACTGGACGCCGCCCAGGCCCAGCTGGACGCAGGCAAGGCCCAGCTGAACAGCCAGAAGGCCGACGTGACGACCCAGCTGCGGGACGCCATCACCGAGCTGGACAAGCAGATCCCCGAGCTGGAAAAGAAGATCGCCAGCCTGCAGACCGACCTGGACGAGGCAAACCGCAAGCTGGAGGACGCCAAAAATACAAGCACGACCCTGCCCGAGGTCACGCTGCCCATCGACGATGCACTGTTTGCCAGCTGCAAGACGGTGCTGGCCGCCTACGACCCGCAGTATAACGCCGACGCGCTCCCGGCCAATCTGGCCGAAGCCAAGAGCGACCTGAACAAGATGGGCGCGATGATCAACTCGATCGACCGCGCGGATGCGGCCATCCGCCAGCGCGCCGCAGACGAGGGGCTGTTGGAGCAGAATATGACGGTGGAGCAGACTGCAGCCTACTTAGATGCCCAGTATGCGGCCATGAGCGCCCGCATTCAGGCGCTGGAGGTGGAGATCGCGTCGCTGCAGGACACCCTCAACAACACCGAGGACGAGACCGAACGGGCCGATTTACAGGCGCAGATCGACGCCAAGCGCGCCGAGCAGGCGCAGGACCAGGCCGTCATCGACGGCAACGCCGCCCGCCGCGCCCGCGTCAGCGAGCTGAGCGGCAATCTGTCAACGCTCTCCACGACGAAGGTCGCCCTGCAGAACGCCACGACGCTGCTGACTGCGCGGCAGGAGGCCGAGACTGCGCTGAACGACGGTATGCAGCCGCTGCAGCAGACGCTGAACGACACCGCCGCCGCCCTGCGCGACCAGCTGACCAAAGCGCAGGAAATGCTGGCCCAGCTGAACGAACAGCGCGACAAGCTGCAAAAAATGCTGGCAAGCCTTGGCGACGAGGCGGTAGACCCCGCCATGGCCGATATGGCCGTCCAGCTGCTGCTGAGCGGCACCGAGGCCCAGCTGCAGCTGGGCGAGTTCCAGGTTTCCAGCGGCAAGACCCAGCTCGAGGCCGGCAAGACCCAGCTCGAGGCCGCGCAGGAGGAATACGAGTCCGCCCGCGAGGAGGCGCTGAAAAGCGCGAATCTGAACCAGCTGCTGAACATGACGACGCTGCAGCAGCTCATTTATGCGCAGAACTTCTCGATGCCCGCGGGCTATATCGAGGGCGGCGACGGCGACGACAACCGCTACATCGTCAAGGTCGGTGATGCCTTTGCCGACGCGGACGAGCTGAAAAGCATGGTGCTCTGCAATATCGACGGCATCGGCGACGTGCGCCTGTCCGATGTGGCCGAGGTCGAAATGACCGACAACGCCGACGACGCCTACGCCAAGGTGGACAAGAACCGCGCCGTGCTGCTGTCGCTGTACAAGAGCTCGACGTCGTCCACCTCGACGGTCTCCAACGCCAGCAGCGCGGCGATGAAAACGATGATGGCCGAAAACGAGGGTCTGCACCTGACGCCCATCATGGACCAGGGCGACTATATCAAGCTCATCGTCAACAGCGTGCTGTCCAACCTGATCGAGGGCGCAGTGCTGGCCATCATCGTGCTGGCGCTGTTCTTAAAGGACCTGCGCCCGACCATCGTCGTGGCCATCAGTATGCCGTTGAGCGTGCTGTTTGCCATTGTGCTGATGTATTTCACCGGCATTACCTTTAATATCCTGTCGCTGTCCGGCCTGGCGCTGGGCGTCGGCATGCTGGTCGACAACTCGGTTGTTGTCATTGAAAACATCTACCGTCTGCGGGGCCGCGGCGTGCCCGCCGCCCGCGCATCGGTGCAGGGCGCGCGTCAGGTGGCCGGGTCCATCGTATCCTCCACCCTGACGACGATCTGCGTTTTTCTGCCGCTGGTGTTCACCACCGGCATGGTGCGCGAGCTTCTCAGCGACATGGCCTGGACCATCACCTTCAGTCTGCTGGCGTCCCTTGTTGTGGCGCTGACCGTTGTGCCCTGCGCGGGCTCCACCGTGCTGAAAAAGCAGAAGGACATCAAGCACCCGCTGTTCGACAAGGTGCTGAACGGCTATGAAAAGCTGCTGCGCTTCTGCCTGCGCCGCAAGGCTGTGCCGCTGGCGCTGGCCATTGCGCTGCTGGGGGTGTCGGTCTGGCGTGTCGCTACCATGGGCATCGTCATGATCCCCGACATGAGCAGCAACCAGCTGACCATTACGGTCAATGTGCCTGACGATACGGCTAAGGAGGACGCCTTCGCCACGGCGGACAGCGTCATGGACGCGGTCATGACCGTGGACGGCGTCGACACCGTCGGCGCGATGTCGGGCGGTTCCAACAACATGGTCGCCATGGCCGGCAGCAATGCCGCCGCCGACAACACCACGTTTACCTATTACGTCCTGCTGGGCGACAAGGCCCCCAAGGCCAAGGTCGTGGAGCAGGAGATCTACGGCAAAACAGCAGATTTAAACTGCGAAATTGAAGTGAACTCCAATGGCATGATGGACATGAGTGCGCTGTCCGGCTCCGGCATCGAGGTGGACCTCTACGGCAGCGACCTCAATGACCTGGCCGCCGCGGGCAAGCAGGTCATGGCGCTGATGGAGGGCATCGACGGTATCCAAAACGTCACCGACGGCCAGGACGCCGGCGACGCCGAGATCAACATCACGATTGACAAGGACAAGGCTATGCGGATGGGTCTGACCGTCGCGCAGGTCTACCAGCAGATCGCCGCCAAGCTGGCGACGGACACCACCGCCACGACGCTGAAGGCGGGCGGCGACAGCTACAGCGTCGTCATTGTCGATAAGACCGACACGCCGACGCTGGACGATATTTTCAATATGGAGTTCGAGACGACGACCACCGACGAGAACGGCAGCAGCGTAAAGGAGACGCACACCCTCGGTGAGTTCGCGACCCGCACCACGACGGCGGGCTATACGACGATTGCCCGCGAGAACGGCTCCCGCAAGCTGGCCGTGACGAGTGAGACCGCCAACGGCTACAACACGACGCTGCTCTCCCGCGAGCTGGAGCCGCAGCTGGCCGCACTGGACCTGCCCGACGGCGTGACCGCCGAGCTGGCCGGTGAGACGACCCAGGTCACCGAGATGCTGAGCCAGATGGCAAAAATGCTTGCACTGGCATTGGCTTTTGTCTATTTTGTCATGGTGGCGCAGTTCCAGAGCCTGCTGTCGCCGTTCATTGTTCTGTTCACGATCCCGCTGGCCTTCACCGGCGGTATGCTCGGCCTGATGGCTGCCGGTGAGCAGCTGTCGCTGATCTCGTTGATGGGCTTCCTGGTCCTGATGGGCGTCGTCGTCAACAACGGCATTGTGTTTGTGGACTACGCCAACCAGCTGCGCATCGGCGGGCTGGAGCGCACCGACGCCCTTGTGGCGACGGGCCGCACCCGTATGCGCCCGATCCTGATGACGACGCTGACGACGGTGCTGGCGATGGTCACGATGCTGTTCGGCACCGATATGGCCAGCGAAATGAGCACCGGCATGGCCATTGTCATCATCGGCGGTCTGAGCTACGCCACGCTGATGACGCTGTTCGTCGTGCCTGTGCTGTATGACCTGTTCTACCGCAGGCCGCCGGTCAATATTGACGTCGGTGATGACGGTCTGGACGACCTGCCCGACGATGCGGCCGAGTTTGCCGCAGAGTTCGCCGCCCGCCGCGCCGCCGAAGCTGCATCCGCGCCACGCCGCCCAGATCTGAGCCGCGCGGCCCGTGCGCCGGAGGAAAACGACGGGGAGAAAAAGGAGGCCGACCATGACAATGGATAACCATGCAGCCCGCAAAGCTGCCGTCTACGAGGCTGCCCTGCAGCTGGTCGCCCGGGGCGTCAGCCCCGCAGCTATGACTATCCAGCAGCTGGCCGACACGGCAGGCATTGGAAAAGGTACGGTGTACGGCTATTTTTCCTCAAAGGAGGAGATCCTGCAGGGCCTGGCCGAATACTGCTTTGCCCGGGAAAACGAACGCATCCGCGTCCTGTTTGCCGACTGCTGCACGCTGGCCGGGCTGGAGGAGCGGGCGGTAGCCTATTTGCAGGACATTGCTGCCAACCGGATGGGCGATTATAAGATGATTGCCCAGGCGCTGGGCACGCCGGGAAAGTGCGAGTCCGTGCCCGCCTGTGCGGACGAGCTGCGGGACATCATGCGCACGCTGCTCATACGCCTGCAGGCTGCGGGGGAGATCGACCCCGCGGTAAGTCTGGAATACTGCTGCACCGCGATCTTTTCCGCCGTTGTCGGCGGCCTGATCGGGCTGTGTGTTACCGCGGAGAAAAGGCGCAGCGCCGACACGCTCATGCAGAATCTGCGCATGATGCTGCACAGAACATTGGCAAAATAAAAAATATGGGCACAGCACGCTTTCCGGCGAAAAGCGTGCTGTGCCTTGTTCTGCTTTCCGGCAGGAAAGAACTGGATTTAGTTGCAAGATACCTGCAAATATGCTATACTTCAATATGTGTAGCTATGCCAATTTCTTGGGAGCGCTAAACTTCAGCCGACAGTACCGCAAAGAAAAAATACAGCGTACTGCAAAAAAAAGAAATGGAATGACAGAAAATGAGAAATTCTGCAGATAGAATATACCGCAGCACGGTGGTCAATAAGAGCCAGCGCCAGAATGCGGACTTGATTTTGCTGGATATTTTGCTGCTGGCAGCCAATACGGCGGCGTTTGCAGTATGCTGGTTCAGCTATTATGAAAAGCATCTGTATTTGAGCTTTGAAGGGTATGGTGACTATATGGTCATCGGACTGTTCTTTGCTTTAAATGCGGTTTTTGCACATTTGTACGGCGCTTTTGAACTTATGACCAGCCGCATAACAGAGCTGATCTACTCCAATGTGATCGCGCTGCTCATGACACATTTCTTTATGTATATGGTCACCTGGATGCTTGTGCGCAATGAAGTGCCCAACGTGATCCCGCTGCTGCTCTGCCTTGCAGCGTGCGGTGGCTTGAGCGCACTGTGGTCGTATATCGCTTACCAGCTGACGGACAAAATCATCCCGCCCAAGCGTACACTCATTGTCTATGATAATGGGGAGGCGTACAAGAGCGGTGCCAAAATCACCCGTAAATATGATAACCGTTTCAAGGTTGTGGGAGAGGCTATCGCAACCCGCCCGACACCGGACATTTACCACGAGATCGAGGAAAAAAATGCTGAGGCGGTTATGCTCTGCGGCCTTGCTTCAAGCCAGCGCAATGATATTCTGAAGTACTGCATTGACCACGATGTGATGGCCTATGTGCGCCCGAATATCGGCGACCTGATCATCAGTGAGGCGCGCAGCTTCCGCATGGATAATCTGCCGGTGTTGCTTTGCCAGCGTGCAGCTCCGTCGCTGTTCTATCTTACCTTAAAGCGCACCATGGACATTCTGCTGTCCGGTGTGGCGCTGATCATCGCCAGCCCGTTCATGCTGGTCACAGCCATCGCCATCAAAGCGTATGACGGCGGCCCGGTCATGTTCAAGCAAAAGCGCATGACATTGGATCGTAAGGTGTTTGAAATTCATAAATTCCGCAGCATGAAGGTGGATGCCGACAAGGGCGGCAAGGGCATTGTGACGATGCAGAACGACGACCGCATCACGCCGGTGGGCAAGGTCATCCGTGCCTGCCGCCTGGACGAGCTGCCGCAGCTGTATGATATTTTCATCGGCAACATGACTATTGTCGGCCCCCGTCCCGAGCGGCTGGAGACAATTGAGCTGTACGAGAAGGAAATGCCGGAGTTCGGTATGCGTCTGCAGGTCAAGGCCGGTCTGACCGGTTATGCGCAGGTCTACGGCAAGGCCAACACCAGCCCGTATGACAAATTGCAGATGGATCTGATGTACATTGGCGAGCAGAGCGTCATCACCGACCTGAAGATCATTTTTGCCACGATCAAAATTCTTTTCATGCCGGAGAGCACCGAGGGTTTTGCCGAGGAAAAGGACGCGCTGGGCACTGAAAAAGAAGAAATCACAGTATAAAGGGCGGAAACGCAGATGAAAATTCTGGTTGTATGCCAGCATTATTGGCCGGAACCTTACCCACTGCCGGACATTTGTGAGGAATTGGTGCGTCGCGGCCATACGGTCGATTTGATTACAGATGTACCAAACTATCCGATGGGAATTACGTATCCGGAATACAAAGGCGGTGCCCGCCGCAAAGAAGCACATAACGGTGTCAATATTACACGTACTTTTACTATTGCGCGCAGGCATAACGCAGTGTTCCGTCTGCTGAATTATTACAGCTATGCGTGGTCATCTTCTTGGTATGCGTCTCATTTGAAGGAAGAATACGATGTAGTGTTTACGAATCAGACTTCTCCGATTATGATGAGCAGTGCTGCGTTTGCCTATGCCAGGAAGCACGGAAAAAAAGTGGTCATGTATTGTATGGACCTTTGGCCGGCCTGTCTGGCGGCGGGTGGTCTGACAGAACAGTCGCCGATTTATAAATTTTTTGGCTGGGAGTCAAAGCGATTGTATAATAAGCCGGACCGCATTTTGATCACTTCCCAGATGTTCCGGCAGTATCTGGAACAACAGCACGGCGTGGCGGATGAAAAGATCGGCTATCTACCCCAGTATGCAGCGGCGCAGTTTGACACGCTTCCCCTCGCACAGAGCAAAAAGAACACAGTGGATCTGATGTTTGCGGGTAATATCGGTGCTGCCCAGAGCCTGACGACGGTATTGCAGACAGCAGAATTACTGCGCGAGGAAACGACGCTGCGCTGGCACATTGTGGGTGACGGCTCTGAACTGGGAAATCTGAAAGCCATAGTCCGGGAAAAGAGGCTGGACAATGTTATCTTCCATGGCCGCAAGCCGCCGGAGGAGATGCCGGCCTATTACGCACAGGCAGACGCTATGCTGGTGACGCTGACGGCGGACAAGTTTATTTCCTTGACGCTGCCGGGTAAGGTGCAGACGTATATGGCAGCAGGCAAACCGATCATTGGTGCGGCCATCGGGGAGATCCCACAGGTCATTGAAGCAGCCCAGTGCGGCTGGTGCGCCGGGGCCGAGGATGCCGCCGGTCTGGCCGATGCTGTGCAAAAGTTCCTGCGCTGCCCGGATAGAGAAAAGCTGGGAGCCAACGCACGTGCGTATTACCAGGCACATTTCACCCGGGCGCGATTTATGGACGAACTGGAAAAGGAGCTGCGCCGCTATGCGCAGTGATACGGGATTATGAAATATCTGTTTATCAATGTGGTGGCGGGCATCGGCAGCACCGGGCGCATCGCGGCGGAAAAATGCCGCGAGTTGCAGGCGCAGGGACATGAGTGTGTGCTGGCCTACGGCCGCGCAGAAAACGGCTGCGAGGGCATCCGCACCCACCGCATCGGCACGGACAGGGATATCAAGCTGCATGGCTTGATGACCCGGACACTGGACCTGAACGGGTTCTGCTCCACAAAAGCGACAAAAGAGTTTGTGCAGTGGATACGGGAATATGACCCTGATGTGATTTGGCTGCACAATATTCACGGCTACTACCTGAATGTGGAGGTATTGTTCGACTACCTGAAAAGCTGCGGTAAGCCCATCAAATGGACACTGCACGACTGCTGGTCCTTTACGGGTCACTGTGCCTATTTTTCGGCGGTGGGCTGCGAACAATGGAAGACCGGCTGCCGCAAGTGCCCGCAGCTGGGCACCTACCCGGCCTGCAAAGGCATCAGCAATGTGGCACGCAACTATGCCCGCAAAAAGGCGGCGTTCACCGGTGTGCCTGATATGCAGCTGATCACCCCCAGCAAGTGGCTGGCTGATCTGATAAAGCAGAGCTATCTGAGAGAATATCCTGTGAAAGTTGTATACAATACCATCGATAAGACGATCTTTAAGCCGACCCCCAGCAATTTCCGCGAGAAATACAGCCTGACAGATAAGACCATCGTGTTGGGTGTCGCCAACCTGTGGGAAGAACGCAAGGGGCTGAAAGATTTTTACGCTTTGGCCAAAATGCTGGACAGCTCGTATGCAATTGTGCTTGTTGGTTTGAACGAAAAGCAAATACGTGAGTTAACGAAGAATATCCCGGGCCTTACTTTGAAAGAATCCGGGCAGGGCGTGTCTGTCTGTAACCCAGTGCGGGAACCGGAAAGGACGCTGCGGAAAATCGACCACATACTAACGGATACCGTGGTTCCACAGAATGTACAAGCCGTGTATGAGGTATTGACTGGGAATAAAGAGACCAAGGCACACGACATGCAGTGCAGTATTCTGTGCATCCCGCGCACAGGCAGCCCGCAGGAACTTGCGGCAGTTTATACCGCAGCGGATGTGTTTGTCAATCTGACGCATGAAGAAAATTACCCGACGGTCAATCTGGAGGCGCGGGCCTGCGGCACGCCGGTCATTACGTATGATACGGGAGGCTGCCGGGAGACGCTGGATGGTCTGTGCGCTGCGGTAGTAAATACGGATTGTTTGAGAAAACAGGGAAAAAACTGAGACAGATTGCAGGAGAAAAAATCTGATGAAAGTTCTGATGGTAGGATTTGATTTGGACAGAGGCGGCGTCGGTAGCGTGGAAATGCAATTGTACCGCTCTCTGACGCGCAGCGGCGTACAGTGCGATCTTACATACTTTACTGGAATGGAGCCGTCCGATAGTATTCGGGAAGAAATACGCCGCAACGGAACAAATCTCTGGGAAATGAAAAACTTTAAGACGGCGGGCTTCTTCGGATATATAAAGCAAATTCGGCGAATTTGTAAGAGTGAAAAGTATGATGTAATTCATATTCATACAAGCTTGCTGATTTGGGTGGCAGCCCTTGCAGCACAGCTTGAGGGCGTTAAGGTACGTGTTGGGCACGCCCACGGGGCAAAATTCTTGCACTACCCTACATGGGTGCTGATGATCATTGAACCGATGGGGCGCGTGCTGAACAGACTTCTTTGTACGGATTTTGTTGCCTGCTCGGAGGCATCGGCTTTGTACACTTTTGGCAGAAAGGCAGAATTTATACCCAATTATGTAGAAAAGGAAAAACTTCTGCAGGTACAGCCGCAGCAGGCGGCTGAATTGCGCAGACGGCTAAATGCAGAAGACTGCCCCTATGTTTTTGTATATCTAGGCAGTTTGGATGCTGGAAAAAGAGCGGAGTTCCTTATAGATGTGGTAGCATGTCTGAGCCGCCGCGGAGTGAATGCCTGTATTTGGCTTGCTGGTGGGACTGAGCACGAGGAGCAATTCAAAAATAAGATTGTAGCATTGCAGATGGAAAACCATATCAAGCTGTTGGGGTTCCGTCGTGATAATCATGAGTTGACGCAAGCGGCAGATTATTATATTACAGCGTCGGAGAGTGAAGGAATGTCGGTTTCCCTCGTGGAAGCACAAATGGCCGGTAAGCCCTGCTTTGCGTCTACGTTGCTGCCGCCGGAAAATGATTTGAAGATTGGACTGTTTACAAAGATTGAGGGCTATAATCCGGATGAATGGGCAGCTAAAATCGAGCAGAGCATTGTGGAAGGGGTCAAGCCAATCGAAAGGGAAGAATCTATACGTATGGTCGACGTAGGTTCCTGTGGAGAGCGGGCGGCCATTGAAAAATTATTGCATATCTATTGTGCGAATAAACATTGAACAGGGGAGTACTTTGGCACAAACAGATGATAAAAATATAAAGATGGGCAAGCGTGAGAGATTGTTGATTCGTAGCAAAAATGCTGCAGCCTACACGGCGTTTTTATGGGAACTTGTTCTGGTGGTGGTGATCGTACTGATGCAGCCATCTATGGATTGTACCCAGATGGCAACGCTTAGCATTGTGCAAGAATTGTTTAATATTGGGTTCTTGAACGCTTTTGCGGCTGTTCCATTGATTTCGATTCCGACGGTGTTTAGTTTGTTTTCACTAATTTTTCATGCAGGGCAGTTGATCAAGATGGGGTACGGGATTCCGGGCGAAGTGCCGCTCCCATTTCAGCTTTACGGCGAAAGTGTCCATCTGCAGAAAGCCTTTCTGTTTTATTTGCTCTCTCAGATGCTTTTGACAGTCGGGATTTATCTCGTAGAGAAAAAAGGTCGACAAAAAAATGAATCGACAAAAAAACTGCTTCCGGAAAATGTGCTTTGGTGCGGTGAAGTCTTGATGGTGATTGGCGCGCTGCCGAGAATTTTTATTGATTTCCGCGCACTTGCGGCGTCCAGGAGCGGTGGATATGAGGGCGTTTATTTGCTTTATACACCGCAGGCGCTGCAGACACTGGCGTTCTTTTTTGATGCAGGATTGCTCTTTTTACTTTTTGGATGTAACGATAAAAGAAAGCGTAGTCTACTGTTTCTTGCGGTGCTGTTGTACAAAGGTCTAATGATGTCTACCGGATCACGACAGGAAAAAATTGGATTCCTGCTGGTTTGGCTCTATTTGTATTACTTTGTGCTGCAGAAAATCAATTATAAAAAATTGGCCGGTCTGATTGTACTTTGTGTAGTTGGGCTGATGTTTGTTATGGCTATCGGCAGCGTACGCTCATCGAGCGGGGCTGGGGTGGCAGGCATTGTCCATGCGATGTTCAGTAGCAGAGCGACTTATATGTTGGGCAATATTTTGGGAGAGTTCGGCGCCGCGATTGATACGATAATTATAGCAGTGAAGTATGCGCCTGATACAATCAACTATGGTCTGGGAACTACTTATATAGCGGGATTACTGTCAGTTATACCGGGACTTATCAGCAAGTTCCCTGTTCTGGCAGAATCGACAAGTTTTCTGGGCAAACTTCCGCAAGACGTGGTTTATGCGCTGGGAGGTTCTTATTTAGGAGAATTTTATTATAACTTTGCATGGCTAGGCAGTGTACTTTGTATTCCGTTGGGAGCACTTTTGGCTGCTACGCAAGACTGTATTACGAGTGAAAAGACAGGCACTTCTGAAAAATGTTGGTATGCTGCGTTGACAACATTGCTGCTTCTTTTTGTGCGTGGCTATTTCACAGATATGATTCAGAAGCTGGTATGGCTGTTTCTTGCGTTGATATTCCTGCGCTTATGGGAAACAGAGCGAATCAATGCCACTTATAGGATGAGAGAAAGGAGCCGCAGAGCAGAATGATCAGCATCATCGTTCCGGTATATAATGCGGAAGCTTTTCTAAAAAAGTGCGTGGAAAGTATTCAAGCGCAAACCTTTGCGGAATGGGAGCTACTGCTGGTAGATGATGGCTCTACAGATGGCAGCGGCGAACTATGCGATGAGCTGGCCGCTACGGATACAAGAATCCGTGTATTCCATAAACAAAACGGAGGAGTTTCCTCCGCAAGAAATGCCGGTATCGAGGCAGCACAAGGTGACGGCCTGATGTTCGTGGACGCGGATGACAGTCTGTCGCCGGAGCTGTGCAGCATACTTGCTGCACATAGTGCAGAAGCAGAAATCGTCATCAGCGGCTATTGCGACTGTTCTCCGGCGGGGGAACAGGATGTGATACCTCAGGTAGAAGGAGTGCTAGACAAGGCAGGACTGGAAGCCTGCTTTGAGGATTTGTATACCCGTAATATGTTGAATGCGCCGTGGGCAAAGCTATATAGCCGGGAAATGGTGGGAGACCTACGCTATGATGAAGGAGTTGCTCTAGGGGAAGATTTTCTGTTCAATCTGGCCTGCTTGGAACGGGCAAAAAGAATCAGTGTTGTACATGTGGCAGGGTATCGATATAATCGGATGAATGAAAGCGCGGCCACAAGGAGCTTTCGAGAAAGTGATTTGGAACAGATTGTAACACTGTATACGGAGGGCTGTGCTTTTATAAAGAAAAGCGGCATACCGCAAGAAAAAGAAAGTGTTTTAGAGGAACGGCTGTGCATAAATGGCATTAACCTACTGCAACTGTTATTTTATACAAAGCATCCCTATACAGAAAAAAAGCGGCTTGCTGCGACGCTGCTGGAAAGACCAGAATATGCAGCTTGCTGTGAAAAAAGCTACCCGTTTTCGATGAGGTACAAGATACCGCAAGCGTTTTGCCGAAAAAAATGGTACAGCGGGCTGGCTGCTTTTTTTGCGGCAAAGCATACACTGCAGAAGTGCATGAAGATGCTGCACATACGCAAGGGCGCATAGGAGGGCAACAAAGTCATATGAACAAAATCTGGAAAAATATGGCAATCAATACCCTGCGTGTTGTATCATCATTGCTCTTTCCACTGATAAGCTTTCCCTATATTTCGCACTTGCTGGGTCCGGAACGGCTGGGAACGGTAGATTTTGCTGCATCAGTCACAAACTATTTTACGCTGATTGCAGGGTTGGGAATTCCCACCTATGGAGTGATTGCGTGCGCAAAGGTGCGTGGTGATGCCGAAAAGTTAAAAAAGACTGTGGCAGAGCTGTTATATATCAATCTGGGATTGAACTTTATAGCTTATGGCATATTTTTTGTATTGCTGTTCCGTGTAGAAAAATTTGCGCAGAACAAGCCGGTGCTGGTGATTTATTCCCTGACGATTTTATTCACAACGTTGGGTATTGAATGGCTGTACAGTGCATTGGAAGACTTCGGGTATATCACTGCAAGGTCAATTGTGTTCAAGACAATCTCGTTGGGTTTGATGTTGTTGGTCATTAAAAAGCCGGAAGATTACCTACTGTACACTTGTATTCTGGTGCTTTCGACGGTTGGCTCGAATCTATTGAACTTTGTTCATGCCAGAAAATATCTGAAGGTTTATCGATTGCGGGAACTGAATATCCAGCAGCATATTGGACCGGTGCTGACTTTCTTTTCGGCATCGGTAGCCAGTACGATCAATGCCAACACGGACACGGTCATGCTTGGATTTTTTAAATCTGACTATGATGTGGGATTGTACAGCTTTTCCGTGAAAATCAAGAATATTCTGGTATCGTTGAATACAGCGGTGTTGACGGTTATAATCCCGAAACTTTCAGAGTGTGCGGCACAGAAAAAATATGATGAGTTCCGTGCGCTGGTCAGAAAATCAGCAGATATTGTAATGTTCATTGCCTGTGCGGTCTCGATTTTTTTCTCGACCTTTTCGACAGAGGCAATTAGTATTCTGGGTGGAGAAAAGTATCAGCCTGCACGTTCTGCTATGATTGTGCTGAACGTCAGTGTGATCGTGTTAGGTATGACATGGGTGCTGGGGGTAGCAGTATTGCAGCCGCTAGGCCGCCAGCAGGACTACGCAAAAACAATGTGGGGAGCTACCGTTATTAACGTTGCGCTGAATGCGGTGCTGATCCCGGTGTTGGGTGTGACTGGTGCTGCGGTTGCTACACTCGCTACGGAGATGTTCAATTTAATGGCGTTCTGGTGGTTTACAAGAGATTTCCTGGAAAAGACATTTCCGGTAAAAAACTACCTGAAAATGCTGCTGTTTTCTGTGGCTGCCAATGCAGCAGTCCGCATACTGGAAAGCAAGATTGGGCCTACGTCGCCGCTTTCGGTAATGATAACGGCGGTGGTACTGTTCGGTGCGCTTTACTGTCTGCTGGTATTTGCGCTGATCCCGGAAATGAGGGGAATGGCACAAAGTCTGCTGGAGATTGTACGGGGAAAAATGACACGAAAGAACGAGCAATGAAAACAGGAAAGGGAGATTTCAATAATGGGAAAACTGAGATATGAAGTTGGCCTTGGTGAGATTGTGCATCTGCTGGTCCGCAATGTGAAAAATATACTTATATTTACGATTGCAGTGGCCTTTGTGGCAGGAGTGATTGGCTTTGCGCTGCCGCGCACTTACGAGGCATCCGCGATGATCGTTGTAAAGTCCCGCCAGAGCGGCAATACGACGGTAACAAATGTGCAGAGCAATTCCTCTGGTGCATTGAGCGGACTGTATGATATGACAATCAACAAGGAGCAGGAATCCCATGACCCGGGCTATCAGCTCAATATGAATGCGCGGCTGGCCTCAATGTGTGAAGGGATTGTTACCAGTGATGTAATCCTGCAGCCGATTATTGATGAGATAGGGATCGATGTCAAGTACAATGAACTGAAAGATAAAGTTACGGTCAATGCGGTGGGTGACACACAGTTTGTTAAAATTGCGGTGGAACAGTCAAAACCGGATCAGGCAGAAAAAATTTGTAGTAAGATCGTTGAACAGGCGCCGGAAGTACTGCAGAGCGCACTGGAAGCAGAATCTGTAGAAGTCTTTTCTCCGGTGCGTATTGACGGATCAAGCCGTTTCCCTGTAGCGGTGCAATTTGCAGTCTTTGGAGCAGTGTTGGCATTCCTCCTGCGCGTTACGATGGTAGTATTTTCCTATTTGAAAGATGACCGGATCCGCACGAGTATGGACATTTCCCGCTATGTTGGTGTGAAGGTTTTGGGCGTGATTCCTGCAACGGAGAAGGGAAGTAAAAATGTTTAAGAAAAAAGTTCAGACAGCAGAAAAATTACAATTCCCGCGCTTGGATCAGGGCGCACCGAAAGCGTTTGAGGAAGCATACCGCACGCTGCGCGCCAACTTAATGTTCTCCGAGGAGACAAACGGTGCAAAACGGATTGTGTTGGCGGCACCAGCCCGCGATGAGCACATCGGCAATTTTACGTGGAATTTGGCGACTGTGTTGGCAGGCGAAAAGAGCCGTGTACTGATTGTGGACTGTGATTTGACCGATAGGTGGGTGTCTCGTGAGTTGGCAATCAGCGATACTCTGCCAGGTATTGCGCAAGTGATTTGCGGAGAGTACGGTATGGTTGATTGCCTGGTGACTACACCGAAAGAAAATGTCAGTCTGCTGCCCGCAGGTAACTTTAGTGGGGACTCTGCAGAACTCTTTTCTGGCAAGAGAATCGAAGAATTGCAAGAACTGGTACAGAAAGACTTTGATTATGTGTTGTACGTAGCACCGGCTGTAACGGAAGCAACAGATGCAACAGTGCTGAGCCGCAAGGCTGTGTCTGATGGTATGCTGTTGGTTCTTTGCCCGGAAAGCGCGACGATACAGGCATCGCAGTTCGCAATGGACAAACTTGAGGATGCAGGTGGTCATGTGCTGGGGGCGGTGCTGAACGGCTACGACCCGGAAAAAGGCGTCAAACAAGACGGCTATTATGATATATATACCCGATAAGGGAAAGATGCGTTGATGGTTGAATGGAGAATAAAGGCAGGATAGCGAATGGTTACGATGCGGAGCATATTTGCATATTTCTGGAAGGCCCCTGAGAGGGTGGTCTTTTTTGTGGCATGCTGTGCGGTAACTTGGTATCTTGTATGGAAATACAAGGATAAAACAGCCATTTTATTGAGAAACAAAATTGTAATTCCGGCATCGATACTGATTGTACTGTTTTTGAATCCAATCTCGACACATTTTCTTGTGTCGAGGGTAGAAGAAACACAGTATCTGCGCTTCTTTTGGCTGATACCGGTAGCAATACTTCTGGCAGCGGTAACCGTTTTGGTGATTTGCAGGTTGCGACAGCGAAAGGCAAAAGTGGTAGTGGCCGCTGCGTTGTCCGTGTTGTTGCTTGCATTTGGTGGAAATTTCGCCAGACTAACGATTACTTGGGAAAATGCGCGTCCGAACTGGTATAAAATACCGCAGTCCGTGATTGAATTATGTGATTATATTGAACAGGATGACGCACAGCCAGAAAAACGGGCGGTTTTTCCCTATCCGATGAATCTTTGGGTGCGCCAGTATTGTCCTGAAATTGAAATGCCTTTCGCATGGGGAAGCATTGACGGGATAGAAAAGATAAATGCGGATTTGTATACGGAAATCTCGAAGCATAATATCGAGCCCATAAATTTGCGCGAAGTGGCACGTATGTCAGCAGAGAAAGGGTATTACTACGTGGTATTATGGGCTGATGGAGATTATTTGAATTCGATGGAAGATGGCGGGTATGAAGAAATTTACAGAGTAAACAAAGGTGCTGCAGAAAATGCAGGACCCTATGATGAGGAATACATCCTGTACCGTATGGCGAAAGGAAAAGTGTCATGATACTGCGCGCGGTTGCTGCGTTTCTTTTGGTTCTGGTTGTGATCCCGTTGGGAATGGGAAAAGCACTTATCACTGGAGAAAGTGGAAGATTGTCGTTTGTGGGGGGCTATTTTGCAAGCCTTTTTATATTTGAAATTCTGCAGCTGGTTTTCCATGTAACAATGGGCAGTTTGCGGCTTATGACCTTGCTTTGGTGTTTGATTTGTGGTGCGATTGCGTTTTTTGGCTTTTGGCGGTATAGAAAAAAAGGTAAGGGAAACAAACCACGCGCAACGGTTATTTACATGAGCCGGGCAGAGTGGATTCTATTGACGCTTGCAGTCGCAATGATAGTTTTGCAAATACTGAATACGGTACTGAATACTTATTATGGGAATTGGGATGATGAGACATACTGCAGCAATGCAGTTACGGCATGGTACACTGATACAATCTGCCGATATTCTCCCCATTCGGGAATGAAACTGGGCTTATTTTACAATACGCGGTATGTAGTTGCGGGGTGGCCGATTTACAGCGCCATGTTGGCTGTACTAAGTGGAATCCACCCGGCCATTGTATATCGAACAATCCTGCCGGTCTTTGAAATTCCGGCAGCATATGTGATTTCGGGAAGTCTGCTGGACCATTTCTTTTTTCATGACAGAAAAAAAACACTATTGGGGCTGATATACTTTCAAATATTTGCGCTTTTAGCGTTTGAAAAAATAGGCGGCAACACAAATGAATGGTGGTTGATCGTAAATTGCTGGACGGGTAAAGCGCTGGCATTTAATATTATGACACCACTGGTCCTCTTATTGTTGTTTTTGTTGGAGGATGAACAACAGGGAAAAAAAGCGGTTTGGAGGACACTTATGGCTGTTAGTGGAGCGTGCTGCTTGATAGCAGGATCTCTGTTTACTACAATCCCGATTCTATTGTTCGTTTGGGGCGGTTGCTATGTCCTGCGGACAAAACGCTGGGAAGATATAGGAAGGGTGTTGCTTTGCATGGCTCCGACAACAGCATGCGCCTTATTCACAATACTGTATTGAAAAAACCTCTGTAGCATTTTCGAAATTTCAGAAAACGCTACAGAGGTTTTTAGCGAGAACATTTTTACAGCAGCTTACTCCCCAGCGCGCGGCTTGTGCGGGAGAGGGAGAGGTTGGCAAGCTCCTGATTGTCCAGCGTGTAGCGCAGGACGAGGACGTTCGCCACAAAGAGGACGGCCAGCTTGACCGGCATGCTGCCGGAGTCGAGGGGGCTTTCTTTGGCACCGCACAGAAGCACGACATCGGCCAGCGCTGCGCCGGGGGCGTCGCTGTAGTGGGTGAGCAGGATGACCTTGGCACCGTTTTCCCTGGCCAGATGCAGCGTGTCCATCATATCCCGCGTTGCGCCGGAGTAGGAGACAAAGACCACGACGTCCTCGGGACCCATCAGGCTGGCGGCGATGGCCTGCATGTGGCTGTCGCCTGCCGTGCGGAACTTGGTGGAGAGCATCGAGAACCGCGCCCAGATGTCGCAGGCCAGTATATAGCTGCCGCCCTGCCCGAAAAAGAACACCTGCCGTGCCCGCTGCAAAAGCGTGGCCGCGCGGTCCACCGACTCGGGGTCCAGTGCGCTGCGGGTGCCGTTCAGTGCCTCGATGGCGGTGTTGTAGGCGTGGGTGCAGAGCGTCTGGGTGTCGACGCCCGGCTCCAGCTTGAGCGAGACCGGCATCGCCGTGGCCGTGGCCTTTGCCAGCGCGATCTTCATCTCGTTATAGCCGTCAAAGCCCAGGGCGCGGCAGAAACGGAAAATCGTAGCCTCTGCCACACCGCAGGCTTTTGCCAGCGATGAGATCGACAGGTATTGTGCGTCCTCTGCGTGCTGCATAAGGTAATCCGCAACGATGATGCCGGATTTCGTCAGGCTGTCGCGCTTGGTGCGCAGCATATCCCAAAAACTTTGCTCTGCCATGATGGAGGGTCCTTTCTGCTGTGGTGTGTTGCGGAACTTGGCCCCCTCTGTTGCAAGCGCTACCTCCCCCGTGTCGGGGGAGGCTGTCTCGCAGAGGGAGGCAAGGAGGCTGGCCGCTGCTATTACTTATAATGTATCCCCGGTCAGCGCCTTTTGCAGGGCTTTGGCCAGGACTTTGTGGGACTGGACGGTCATGTGCATGCCGTCAAGGGGCGAGCAGCCCGCGCCGGGCAGTGTGTTGGCGTCCAGGAACCGCACATTGGCGATGTCCTTCAGCATCGGCTCCAGCTGGGCGGCAATGCCGGCGCAGCGTTCATGGCAGCCGGTGCCCATGGCATCTTTAAAAATCAGGTGGTCGTACTCCGGCGTGATGGACGGCGGAACGATGACGAGCACGTCCGGCCTGGCGTTGTCGCGCCAGCATTCGGTGTGCAGGGCCTTCTTGACGAGCCGCACGATGCCCCGAGAGATCAGATGGGAATTGCAGCCGAACCGCTCCTTGCTGTCGTTCGTGCCCAGCATGATCGTCACGGTGTCCAGCGGCGCGTGGCTCATCAGGATCGGCGTGATGACCCGCAGCCCGTTCATACCTTCTGTAATAGGGTCGTCAAACACGGCGGTGCGCCCGGGCAGCCCCTCCTCGACCACGCTCCAGCCGTCGCCCAGCAGGTCCTGCAGCACCATCGGGTAGCGCTCATCGTCGCCGTAGCGCCCGTCGCGGGCAGGGTCATAGCCGTAGGTGTTGGAATCGCCGAAGCAGAGCACCCGGCGGCGGGTCATATTTTCATAATTCATAAAAAAGGCTCCCTTTCTTAAAAATGAAAAGTTATTTCGTTCCTTCCATTATATAGGGAAATACCCGCGCTTGCAAGAGGCTTTTTTTCCGGAAAAAGCGGCCTGTTTTTGTGCAAATGTGCAAAAATTGAGACGAATTGCGTGAAAAGGATGTTTCATTTTGACATCTTGTATTTTTTGACAAAAAGAGTATCCTAATAGCAAAGCAAAGGCGCTTACCCGTAAATGTAACGGGTGAGCGCCTTTTTGCTTTACAGCACCAAAGCGCGCGCGATAGAAAATTTTCAAAGGTAAAAGTTGTTTTCATTTTGTAATAAATCAAAAAAGAGGCGGTTTTCCCATGAAAAGCAAGAAAAACCGATAGAAACGCATGTATTTTGCGACAATGTGGATGGGATTTGTGCAGCATGTACAAAAACGACAGTTTTTCTTGGCTATTTCACCTCTGGACAAAATGAAAAAAGTTTTCTAAAATGGAGACATCACGAGGGACACAGAACGAAGATGCCCCACAAAGGCCGAAAGGCAAAAAAGGAGAACAACCTATGAAGAAGCAAGTTTCCGCGATCCTGGCCGCCAGCATGGCAGCCAGCATGCTCGTCGCCTGCGGCGGCTCCACTTCCAGCGCAGCGACCTCTACCGCGCCTGCTGAGAGCACCTCTACCGCCTCCAGCGAGGCCGCTCCCGCGGAGTCCACCGCCGATGCCGGTCAGGCTGCTGACATTACGCTGTGGACCTACCCCATCGGCAAGTGGGGCGATTCCGCGTCCGTTGATGCGCTGCTGGCAGACTTCAATGCCCAGTATCCTGACATCCACGTCACCGTCGAGTACCTCGACTACACCAACGGCGACGACCAGGTCAACACCGCTATCGAGGGCGGCAGCGCACCTGACATCGTCATGGAAGGACCCGAGCGTCTGGTTGCCAACTGGGGCGCCAAGGGCCTGATGGCCGATTTGAGCGACCTGTGGACCGACGACCAGAAGGCCGACATCAGCGCCAGCGTTGAGGCCGCCTGCAAGGATTCCTCCGGCGCTTACTACGAGTTCCCGCTCTGCATGACCGCACACTGCATGGCCATCAACAAGACCGTGTTTGAGGCTGCCGGTGCTATGCAGTATGTCGATGCCGAGAACCACACCTGGACCACCGACAACTTCCTGAAGGCTGTGCAGGCCGTCTACGACTCCGGCAAGACCGACGTCGGCGCGATCTACTGCAGCGGCCAGGGCGGCGACCAGGGCACCCGCGCCATCATCAACAACATGTACGGCGGCACCTTCACCGATGCGGCCCACACCAAGTACACCGCTGATTCTGCCGAAAACATCAAGGCAATCGAGGCCCTGTACAACCAGGACGGCATCAACTTTGACGCCTCCATCAACGGCGGCGAGGAGATCACCCTCTTCCGCAACGGCACCCTGCAGATGGCCTTCTGCTGGAACATTGCCCAGCAGACCAACGCTGACAACAGCGCAGCCGGCACGACCAACAGCGGCGACGACATCCTGTTCATGGCGTTCCCGACTGAGTCCGGCGACCCCGCACTGTGCGGCGGCATCTGGGGCTTCGGCGTGTTTGACAACGGCGACGAGAACAAGATCGCTGCCTCCAAGACCTTCATCAACTTCATGGCCAACTCTGACGAGACCGCAAAGGCCGTCAAGACCTCTACTTACTTCTCCGTCAAGAACTCTCTGTCCGACCTGTACAAGGACGACGAGGTCATGAACGAGTACCAGAAGCTCATGCCTTACCTGGGCGACTACTATCAGGTCACTCCCGGCTGGGCCGAGGCTCGTACCGCTTGGTGGAACATGCTGCAGCAGGTTGGCCAGGGCACTGACGTGACCACCGCCGTTACCGAGTTCTGCAACACCGCCAACGCAGCGGCCAGCGCATCCTGAACCTCCTGAAAAAACCTCCGGTTTGTAACTAAACCCCACGGCGTCCGACCTCTGACATAAAACGCAGCGGTGGGGCGCCGCTTTTATCGAATGAACCTGTGACTTTAAAACAGAAGGGAGCGATCCTCTTGGCACATACCGCAGCTGCCAAAAAGCAGAGCGAGCCGAAGATGAGCCGCGCGCTTGTCCGGCAGGAGACCATCGCAGGTTACCTGTTCCTGCTGCCCAGCCTCATCTTCTTTATCGGCTTTGTCATCTACCCCATGGTGATGTGCATCTTCACCAGCTTCTTTGACTCCAGCATGAACCGCGCCGATGTGTTCATCGGCCTGCAGAACTATGTGGAGCTGTTCCACGACAGCGTCTTTCTGGGCGCACTGCGCAACACGCTGATCATTGTTGTCGTGTCGGTGCCCATCACCTGCATCTTCTCGCTGTGGGTGGCGTCCGCCATCGTCAACATGCCGCCGTGGGCGACCTCGCTGTTCCGCGTCATCTTCTATCTGCCCGTCGTCACCGGCTCTGTCGCTGTTACCGTCGTGTGGAAGTGGATGTTCAACAACTACTACGGCATCTTCAACTATCTGGGCAAGTCGATGGGCCTCATTGACCAGAACATCAACTGGCTGGGCGATACCCGCTACGCGCTGGCCTGCATCATCCTGATCCTGCTCACGACCTCTGTCGGCCAGCCCATCGTGCTGTATGTCTCCGCGCTCGGCAACGTGGACCAGTCTCTGGTCGAGGCTGCCGAGGTGGACGGTGCCACGAAGCTGCAGGCCTTCTGGAAGATCAAGTGGCCGCAGATCATGCCCACCACGCTGTACATCCTGGTCATCACGACGATCAACTCCTTCCAGTGCTTCGCGCTGATCCAGCTGCTGACGTCCGGCGGCCCGAACCACTCCACCGATACCATCATGTACTACATCTACTACACAGCCTTCAAGCTGTACCGCTACGGCTACGGCAACGCGATGGGCGTTATCCTCGCCATCATGATCGCCGTTCTGTCCGCTGTGCAGTTCAAGGTCACGCGGTCTGATTAAGAAGGAGGGAAATGACTATGGATACCAAAAAGAAAAAAAAGAAGATTTCCCCCTACATGGTGTTCAGCACCGTCGTCATCATCCTGCTGGCCATCGCGTTCGCGTTCCCGCTGTACTGGATCCTGACGGGCTCCTTTAAGACGCAGATCTCCATCAACTCCACCACCCCCGAATGGTGGCCGAGCGAGTGGGTCGCGACGAACTATGACAAGCTGTTCAGCCGCCAGAAGTCCCCGCTGTGGGAGTTCGCGGTGCCGTTCAGCAGCCACTTCAGCGCGGACGGCAAGGACATCATCTGGTGGGCCGGTCCCCAGGTGCCCGCCGCTGTGCGCTGGCTCATCAACACGGTCTTTATGGCCGTTGCCTCGATGATCCTGACCTGCATCACCTCCGCTATGGCAGGCTATGCGCTGGCAAAAAAGCGCTTTGTGGGCCGCAGCATCCTCTTTACCCTGATCGTCTGCGCCATGGCGCTGCCGAAGCAGGTCATCCTGATCCCCCTGCTGCGCGAGATGAGCAGCCTGCAGCTCTACAACACGATCTGGGCGGTCATCTTCCCCATTGTCGGCTGGCCGTTCGGCGTATTCCTGATGAAGCAGTTCAGTGAGGGCATCCCCGGCGAGATGCTGGAGGCCGCCCGCATCGACGGCGCGAGCGAGGCCAAGACCTTTGTCCGTATTGCGCTGCCCATGATCAAGCCGGGCATCGGCGCACTGGCCATCTTCACCTTCATCAACTCGTGGAACGATTACTTCATGCAGTTGATCATGCTGTCCAGCACCAGCAAGCTGACGATCTCTCTTGGTATCGCCAAGCTGCAGGCCGAGAACTCCACCGACTACGGCCTGATCATGGCCGGTGCCGCGCTGGCAGCCGTGCCCATCATCATCGTCTTCCTGGCCTTCCAGAAGTACTTCACGAAGGGCATCACAATGGGCGCTGTCAAGGGCTAAAAATGCAAAACGGGGTGTTATGGCGGGACTCTCTCCCCCAGTCGCTGCGGCGACAGCCCCCTCGCAGAGGGAGAGAGCCCTGCCATTGCCCGAAGCCTACCCGTGCAGAAAAGCCTTCCCCCTTGGGGGAAGGTGTCTGTGGCCCCGACCACAGACGGATGAGGGGCAGCCTGCCGGGGATTGCCCGCAAACGGGCCGTGTCAGCAGGCTCCGCCCTCATCAGTCACCTTCGGTGACAGCTTCCCCCCCCCTCGGGGGAAGACTTTACATACAGTTTTACGAACAGGGAGTGTTTGTATATGAAAGACATCAACAAATATCGCGGCATTATCCCCGCCTTCTACGCCTGCTACGCACCGGACGGCTCTATCTCCACCGAGGGCGTCAAGGCACTGACCCGCCACCTGATCGCCAAGGGCGTCAAGGGCGTTTACGTTGGCGGCTCCTCCGGCGAGTGCATCTACCAGCACCCGGATGAGCGCAAGGCCGTGCTGGAGGCCGTCATGAGCGAGGCCAAGGGCAAGATCACCGTTATTGCCCACGTCGCCTGCAACAACACGGCGGATTCCGTCGAGCTGGCCGCCCATGCTGAAAAGTGCGGCGTTGACGCCATCGCGTCCATCCCGCCGATCTACTTCCACCTGCCCAACTACGCCATCGCGGACTACTGGAACGCCATGAGCGCCGCCGCGCCCAACACCGAGTTCATCATCTACAACATCCCGCAGCTGGCCGGTACCGCCCTGACGATGCCCCTGCTGAACGAGATGCTCAAGAACCCCAACGTCATCGCGGTCAAGAACTCCTCGATGCCCACCCAGGACATCCAGATGTTCAAGGATGCCGGTATTCAGGCGCGCGGTGCGGACGGCTTCGCCGTGTTCAACGGCCCCGATGAGCAGTTCGTCTCCGGCCGTGTCATGGGCGCGGACGGCGGCATCGGCGGCACCTACGCCGTCATGCCCGAGCTGTTCCTCAAGATGAACGAGCTGATCGAGAAGGGTGACATCCCCGCTGCCCGCGAGATCCAGTACAAGGCGGACCGCATCATCTACAAGATGTGCGAGGCCCACGGCAACCTGTACGCGGTCATGAAGGAAATCCTGCGCCGTATGTACGGTCTGGAGCTGGGCGGCGTGCGCGCACCGCTGCCGGGCCTGATCCCCGAGGATGAGCCCATCGTTGTCGAGGCACAGAAGATGATCGAGGACGCCGTCGCGGCCCTGTAAGAGGTGTGAAATGATCGTAGATTCGTTTGATTACATTGCCTGCTACAAGGGTCTGCACCCGAATCTGGACAAGGCCATCGACTGGCTGAACAGCCACACGCTGGACGCGCTGGAAAACGGCAAGACCATCATTGACGGCGAGAACGTCTTTGTCAACGTGATGGACGCCGACCTGCGCGATGCCGACGGCGCTGCGTTCGAGTACCACCGCCGCTATGCCGACCTGCAGATCGACCTGAACGGCAGCGAGCATCTGGGCTGGGCGTCCGAGGGCACGGAGCAGGGCGAGTTTGACGAGAAAAACGACTTCGGTCTGCGGACCGGCCCCGAGCACTGCGGCATGACGCTGGGCGAGGGACGCTTTGCCGTGTTCTTCCCCGGTGAGCTGCACAAACCCAGCTGCAAGACCCCCGGCTGCGACCACGTAAGAAAAGCCGTGGTCAAGATTTTGATGAAATAAGAAAAGTAATGCATTGTGGTTCTGTAGGGAGCGGTCTTGACCGCTCCGCGGGACCTTGCACCGGCCACTGCGCTCCCGGGTGGCATGTATGCCACCCTTACAAGTAGGGGACGCATATATGCGTCCCGGGAGCTTTGCGGTTGCCGCGAACGGGCACGGAGGGGTCAAGACCCCTCCCTACAATGCTTACATAAAAAGGAGTTTGCCACCATGACCCACGAACAAATCTTCAACCAGATCCAAGGCGGCCTTATCGTCTCCTGCCAGGCGCTGGAGCATGAGCCGCTGTATACAAAAGAGGGCGGCGTCATGCCGCTGATGGCCAAGGCGGCGGCACAGTCCGGCGCTGTCGGCATCCGCGCCAATACGGTGCGCGACATCACCCAGATCAAGCAGGTCGTGGACCTGCCGGTCATCGGCATCATCAAAAAGGATTACCCCGGCACGCCGATGTACATCACCGTCACGATGCAGGAGGTTGACGAGCTCGTCGCCTGCGGCGTGGACATTCTGGCCGTGCAGGGCACCGGTGCCCTGCGCCCCAACGGGCAGACGAGCGCCGAGTTCATCCGCGCCATCAAGGAGAAGTACCCCGACCAGCTCGTTATGGCCGACTGCGACAACATTGAGAACGCGCTGGCCTGCGCGGGGGCCGGTGCGGACTTTGTCGGCACGACGATGCGCGGCTACACGCCCGAGACGACGGGCATCAACGATGTGGACTTCGGCTTTATCGCCCAGCTCGCGCGGGAGTGCCCGGCCAAGGTCATCGCCGAGGGCCATATCCACACGCCGGAGCAGGCCGTGCAGGCGCTCTACGCCGGTGCGTTCGCCCTCGTCGTCGGCGGTGCCATCACCCGCCCGGCGGAGATCACGGCCCGCTACACCGCGGCCATCAACAACCACAAATAAGCAGGTGCGCTATGAGTAAAACCTATCTGGGCGTTGACATCGGCGGCACGGCGGTCAAGCTGGGGCTCGTCGACGAAAACGGCAGGGTGCTGCGCCGCGCCGAGCGCAGCGTCAGCTTTGACGGCTACAAAACGCCGATCCTGGATACCGTGCAGGCGGCCATCCACGAATTTCTGACCGCGGACGCGCCGAGGCTCGAGGGCATCGCTGTGTCCGCCACGGGCCAGATCGACAGCCGCCGCGGCGTGGTCGCGGGGACCTGCGGCAATTTCCCGGGGTGGATCGGCGTGGACATTAAAGGTACGCTGGAGCGTGCCTTCGGCCTGCCCGTCACCGTCGCCAACGACGCCAACTGTATGCTGCTGGGCGAGGTCTGGGCCGGTGCGGCTAAGGGCTATACCGATGTCATCGGTGTGACGCTGGGCACCGGCGTCGGCGGCGGCATCCTGACCGGCGGACGTCTGCTGGAGGGTGCGCGCGGCCTTGGCGGCGAGCTGGGGCATTTCCGTCTGCACGCGCTGGACGGCGTGGCCTGCACCTGCGGGGCCATCGGCTGCTATGAGCGCTACGCTGCCACAACGGCGCTGGTCCGCAGCGCCCAGAAGGCCGGGCTGGACGCGCCCGACGGGCGTGCGATCTTTGAGGCTGCCGCCGCGGGCGACGCCCGCACGCTGGCTGTGCTCAACGGCTGGATCAACGAGATCGCCCAGGGCCTTGCGGGCCTTGTACACATCTTCAACCCGCAGCTGATCCTGATCGGCGGCGGCGTCAGCGCGCAGCAGGCGCTTCTGATCGACCCGCTGGCCGCGCAGGTGCGCAAAAGCATCATGCCCGCCTTCGCCGAGGGGTTGGAACTGAAGGCCGCCGCCCTCCAGAACGACGCCGGCCTTGTCGGTGCAGTGTATTATTTTAAGCAGCAGCAGTAAGGCGGACGGCCCGGGTCGCCGAGGACGCCGCCTCCCTACAGCTCCACCATGAAAATTCCCCCCCGCCGCACCCCGGCGGCGGGGAATTTTTTTGCGAAAATACAGTATGTAAAATTTGGAACACAAAAGCGCAAAAAATGTGCGAACGACGGCCTTTTGTGGGTTCTGGACAAAAATATTGACTTTGAACCGATGATTTTGGCACGGCGCAGACGGGCGTAAATTGTTGCAATTACAGAGCGTGTGTGTTATACTTTCTACTATGAATAAGTGTGTAAAATTGCCCAAACGAGGCGGAGCGCACGGGACAAAAACCGGTCGTCGACGGACTGACCGGCTCACAAAACAATAAAGGAGCGCACTATGAAAGTAGTAATTCTGGCTGGCGGCCTTGGCACGCGCATCAGCGAAGAAAGCGTCTACAAACCCAAGCCGATGATCGAAATCGGCAACATGCCCATCCTGTGGCATATCATGAAGGAATATTCCTACTACGGCTTTCACGACTTTGTCATCTGCGCGGGCTACAAGCAGCACATGATCAAGGAGTGGTTCGCGGATTACTTCCTGCATACCAGCGATATTACGTTTGATTTCACCCGCGGCCAGAACGAGATGATCGTCCACAACCACCACACCGAGCCGTGGAAGGTCACCGTTGTGGACACCGGCCTCAACACGATGACCGGCGGGCGCATCAAACGCATTCGTCCCTACATCGGCAATGAGACCTTCATGATGACCTACGGCGACGGCGTTTGCGATGTGGATATTGCTAAGCTGGTGGCATTCCACCGCGAGAACGGCAAGATCGCCACGCTGACCGCCGTTCAGCAGGAGCAGCAGAAGGGCGTTCTGGATATTGCCGAGGATAATTCTGTCCGTTCTTTCCGTGAAAAGAAGGCCAGCGACGGCGCGCTTATCAACGCGGGCTATATGGTGCTGGAGCCGCAGATTTTCGACTATCTGGACGGCGACGCCTGCGTCTTTGAGCAGAAGCCGCTGCAGAAGCTGGCCGAGGAGGGTCAGCTGATGAGCTATATCCACAAGGGCTTCTGGCAGTGCATGGACACCGCCCGCGAGAAGCAGGTCCTGGAGAAAATGCTTGCCACCGGCAACGCGCCCTGGAAGAAGTGGGAGGATTGATGATGGTACATTACGATCCTGAATTTTACCGCGGCAAGCGGGTGTTCGTCACCGGCCACACCGGCTTCAAGGGCAGCTGGCTCTGCAAGATGCTGCTGATGGCCGGGGCCGAGGTCACGGGCTACAGCCTGCAGCCGCCGACGCAGCCGAACCTTTTCTCCATCGCCGGCGTCGAGGACAAGATGCACAGCGTCATCGGCGACATCCGCGACTTTGACGCGCTGAAGGCCGCTTTTGACGCGGCGCAGCCCGACATTGTGCTGCACCTGGCCGCGCAGCCCATCGTGCGCGACAGCTACAAGGACCCGCGCTACACCTATGAGACGAACGTTATGGGTACGGTCAACCTGCTGGAATGTGTGCGGCTGGCCCGGCAGCAGGGCAGAGCGCCCCGCTCGGTGCTGAATGTCACCACCGACAAGGTCTACCACAACAACGAGTGGGCCTGGGGCTACCGCGAGAACGAGCCGCTGGACGGTTTCGACCCCTACTCCAACAGCAAGAGCTGCTCGGAGTTGGCGACGCACTCCTACATCAACAGCTTTTTTGCCGATAAGACCGTGGCCGTCTCGACGGCCCGCGCGGGCAATGTCATCGGCGGCGGCGACTTTGCCAATGACCGCATCATCCCCGACTGCGTCCGCGCCATGGCCGCGGGCCGTAAGATCGGCGTGCGCAACCCCTACTCGACCCGCCCGTACCAGCATGTGCTGGAGCCGCTGGCGGCCTACCTGCTGATCGCCCAGCGCCAGTATGAGGACAGCCGCTTTGCGGGCTACTATAATGTAGGCCCCGACGACTGCGACTGCGTCACCACCGGCACGCTGGTGGATCTGTTCTGCCGGGCCTGGGGCGGCGACGCCGCCTGGGAGAATCAGGCCGAGGCCAATGCCCCGCACGAGGCCAACTTCCTGAAGCTGGACTGCAGCAAGCTGAAAACGACCTTCGGCTGGACGCCGCGCTGGCACATGGCCGAGTGCATGGAAAAGACCGTCGCCTTCAGCAAGATCTGGCTTGCCAACGGCGACGTCCCGGCGGAGATGGAAAAGGAAATCAACAGCTTCTTAGAGGGGCAGAAATGACAAAGGAACAGAGGAGCATAGCAAGCGCTTATGTCATTTCGGCTTTGGTAGGCGGAGTCTATCTGATTTCCTGGCTGACGCATGTATGGGGCGGCCAGCCGTGGCCCATCAACAGCAACATGGTCAACTATGCCGTGGTTCTAGTACTATTCGGCGTTTCGCTTTTGCTGTTCGGCAACCTTTTTGCCCGCATTCTGCCGCAAGAGCGTGGCTTTGTGCGGGCTTGTGACGCGCGTCTGCAGAGTCGTGGCGCGGCAGCGGCCCTTGTGGTATCTGCGCTGGTAACAGCCGCCTACCTTATTTATTACGCGAACATTGGGGTGTCCAAGGAATTTGCGGGGCCTTCCTATTCGCCGTCCTCGCTGATGGCACCGCAGATGGTGCCGCTGTATTACCTGCTTACGGTGCTCTTTTTTGCTGCAGCAGTCTATCTGCTGCTGACGGGTAAGGACTGCCCACAGTGGATGACCTGGGGCGGCTACGGCCTTTCGGCAGTGATGTACTTCTTGGGCGTATGGATCGTCAATACGTTTGAGGGAGACCCGTACCACGGTGAGGCGTATTTGGAAAGCATCTACAACGTGGCTGACGGCATCCCCTATGAGGAGTTGACGACAGGCATCTACGGCCACTACGGGCTGTTCTTCCTGCTGCCGATGAAGATCTTCGGTGCAAAGGCTGTTGTTATTCAATTCCTGATCGCGCTGGTCGGCGTTGTGACGGATCTGGCCATGCTGTACTGCATCCATCACCTGATAAAAAAGAACTGGGTACGCCTGTTGATGGCACTGGTTGTGCCGGTCATTCCGTTTGCATACAGACGGACGAATTACTGGCAGCTGCAGCCTCACCGTTTGGTATTCCCGATGTTGCTGGCGGCCTATATGCTGTTCTGTTTGCGGAAAAAGCAGTCGAAAAAAACGGCTCGGTTCTGGGGCGGCTGGCTTCTGTGCATGCTGGCAGTGCTGTGGAGCACCGAGAGCGGTCTGTTCTGTATCATCGGCTGGTGCGCGGGCTGCATCGTCCGCTGGTGGCAGCAGGAGCCATGGTACGCCCGCGGCCAGTGGGAACGCTATGGTGCGCTGCTGCTGGGTGCTGTGTTGGCGGTGCTGGGGGCCATTAGCCTGACAAATTTGTATAACCTGGCCTGCGGCGGAGCACCGATCTTCAAGGTGTTTTTCTACCCGCTGTACAGCAGCAATTATATGGATGGTTCCATCGGCTACCCGCTTGAGCTAGGCGTGCGCCCATGGGTGTTTGTGCTGCTGCTTATGCTGGCCGTGCTGGCATGGTCGCTTTTTCAGACAACCGCTATCGGAAGAATAGCCAAAACGGAGAACATTGCCCCATTTGCGGCCTGCCTGTCGGTACTGGGGCTGGTATCGTTCAGTTACTATGCAAACCGCTCCGCCTGGATGAATCTGGAGATCTGCCTGCCAGAGGCGCTGCTTTGCCTGTGCTTCCCGCTGCAGGCGCTGACGGACGGGGAGGGGCTACGCAAGAAGCTGGGCGGCCTGTACTGCACGGCGGCACAGTCTGTGGGACTGGCCGTGCTGCTGGTGCTCTGCGTGCTTACGGCACAGCTGCCCGGCGGCGTGATGAATACAGCGATCCTGCAGGAGTGCGGTGCGTTCAGCACCCGCGGCATCTATGCGGAGGTGGAGAATTTCTCTGCCAATATACCGGACAACACCTTTGCGGTTGGCCGCGATGTGGGAATCATCTACCATGCAGCAGGCTGGGACAACTACGGACATTATGTGGATGCTGCGGATTACGGCGTGGCAGATACCGAAAAATTACTCCCTCATATTCTGGCAGAGTTGAAGGCCCAGCCGAGCTTTGTCGTGGATGACATACTGGGGGTCTATCTAGGGCAGAATGGCTACACGCCCGACATGCTCGGATACCAGCTGCAGACGACCTTCACATCGGCTGGCGGCACGAACCCAATTACTTATTACTACTACGAAAAGCAATAAAAAAGGAGAGCAAAACCTATGGCATGGAAGAATGAGGCAGAAGCCCGCGAGCAGATCAAGGCGATGGTCGCCGAGTATTATCACGACTTCAAGGAGAAAAAGACCCCCTATCAGGAGGGTGATCGCATCACCTACGCAGCCCGCGTCTTTGACGAGAAGGAGATGTGCGCTCTGACCGATGCCACACTGGACTTCTGGCTGACGACGGGCCGCTTTGCCGACCAGTTCGAAAAGGAATTTGCCAAGTGGATCGGCGTTAAGTTCGCCCATCTGGTCAACAGCGGGTCCTCCGCCAACCTGATCGCCTTCATGGCGCTGACCGCCCCCGAGCTGGGTGACCGCCAGATCAGGAAGGGCGACGAGATCATCACCGTGGCCTGCGGCTTCCCCACCACCGTGACCCCGGCCATCCAGTACGGCGCGGTGCCTGTGTTTGTGGATGTGACCGTGCCCCAGTACAACATCGACGTCACCAAGCTCGAGGCCGCCCTCTCCCCCAAGACGAAGGCTGTCATGATCGCCCACACGCTGGGCAACCCGTTTGACCTGTCCGCCGTCAAGGCGTTCTGTGACGCCCACAACCTGTGGCTGGTCGAGGACAACTGCGACGCGCTGGGCACCCAGTACACCATCAACGGCGAGACCCGCTTTACCGGTACCTGGGGCGACATCGGCACGTCCAGCTTCTACCCGCCGCACCACATGACGATGGGCGAGGGCGGCTGCGTCTACACCAACAACCCGCTGCTGAACCGCCTGATCCTCTCCTTCCGCGACTGGGGCCGCGACTGCATCTGCCCCTCCGGCCAGGATAACTTCTGCGGCCACCGCTTTGACGGTCAGTTCGGCGAGCTGCCCAAGGGCTACGACCACAAGTACGTCTACAGCCACTTTGGCTATAACCTCAAGGTCACCGACATGCAGGCCGCCATCGGCTGCGAGCAGCTGAAGAAGTTCCCCACCTTCATCGAGCGCCGCCGCCACAACTGGGACCGCCTGCGCGCCGCGCTGGAGCCCGCCGCCGACAAGCTGATCCTGCCGGAGCCGGCTGCCAACAGCCGCCCGTCCTGGTTCGGCTTCCTGATCTCCGTCAAGCCGGAGAGCGGTCTGGACCGCAACGCCGTGACCCGCTATGTGGAGAGCCACAACGTGCAGACCCGTCTGCTGTTCAGCGGCAACCTCATCAAGCACCCCTGCTTTGACCAGATCCGCGGCACCGACGCCTACCGCGTGGCGGGCGAGCTGACCAACACCGACTTTATCATGAACAATACCTTCTGGGTCGGCGTTTACCCCGGCATGACCGACGAGATGATCGACTACATGGCCAAGACGATTATCGAGGCTGTGAATCAGTAAAATTTTGACAACGAGGTACGGACCCCTATGATGCAGCAAAAAGTGAAAACAACCCGCGCACCCGGACTGCGGTTGGACAAAAACAGGCGGCTGACGCCTATGCAGATTTACTGCTGGGCGACGGTGGTCTGTCTAGCGGTGCTGCTGCTTGCCCTGCTGGCCAGCCGTGGTGCGCTGCTGCATCGATTCTTCTTTTATGATGTCACCGATACCGGTATGGACTTTTTCCATAGTATTGAGTATATGCGTGGACGTATGCCCTACGGACAGTTCGATACGCTGTACCCGCCGCTTGCAAATCTGTTTTTCTATGTGTTGTATTTGCTTGTGCCAAAGACACAATCAGCTACGTGGACGGAATCGTTTATCTCGTCTCTCAACATGAAGGGAACAGAACGGGATTTGCGTCTACAGCAAGCGACGATGATGCTGTTTATCGTCTTTGTTATCGTGGTGGTCTTAGGAATTGTATCGATGACAGAACGCCTGACGCGCAGCTGCGGGGGGCGGAAAGAGCTGCTGGCATTCTGCGCAGTGTTCAGCTATGGGGTACTGTACGGCTTGGAACGCGGCAATATTCTGCTGTTGTGCTGGCCGTTAATGGCATTTTTTATCCTGTACCGCAATTCAGAAAACCCACTTTTGCGGGAATTGGCCTGTCTGGCGCTGGCGATTGCCGCCGGTTTTAAGCTGTACCCGGCGTTTCTGGGCGTGCTGCTGCTGCGCGATAAAAACTATCTGGCCGCGGTGCGCACGGTGCTGTACGGTGTTGTCTGCCTGTGCTTCCCGCTGTTCTTCTTCAATGAAGGATTGTTTGGCCTGACACTGTGGTTCCGTGTACTGTTTGATTTTAGCGGCAGCAGAGGCGAACCATGGATCGGCAACGGTTTCTCCAATATTTTGGCAGAAGCCGGACATGCGGTGGACAAGCTGCTGGGGACGCAGCTGGGCTATGGCAGCTACGCACTGTTGGGCATTGTGCTGGCAGCGGTGCTGCTGGTGTGCAGCTTTTTTATGGATAAGGAGTGGAAGCGCATCACAGCAATCATTCTGGCGATGCTGATGTTCCAGTCCCAGTATGATTATGTATGGTGCCTGTTTTTGATCCCGCTGTTCCTGTTTATGGAGCAGGAGCGTGAGCTGCGCAGTGACAACGTGCTGCCCTATCTGGCCTTGATGGTGCCGGTGCTGCCGCTGCCGCTGTTCCGGCGGGATCAGATGGAGCCGTCCTTTGTACCGCGCAACACGATTTGTCATGTCATGCTGCTGCTGCTCATTGTCTGGTGCTTTGTCCAGACGGTGCAGGGGGTGCGTGTACGCTGTGCGGAAAAGCCGGTCAAGCCGGCACACGGACACCCGGCAGCCACGGTGCTGCTGGCCGTTTGTGTGGCGGTGGCTGGTGTGGGCGGCCAGCAGCTGTGGCAGCGCACCCACAACTGGGGCTTTGACTACAGCTACAACGGCCGACTAGATGCCGAGGGCATCCGGCAGAAGGACGTGCAGGACAGTGACGGCAACCCGGTAGAGGTAACATGGAGCGGCCGCGGTGCGTATATCATGATTTACAACCACGCGCCATTTACCCAAAGGATGACGGTCACGTTCCAGACAGGCTACGGCATGGATTTGAAGCGCGCCTATACAATGACATTTGAACTGCCGAACCAGAAGAAGGCCGCTGATACAGGCGAGGCGCAGAAGCTGAATACCACGGACATCAAGATCGACCATGAAGGTCAGACGGTATGCTACACGGTAGATGTGGCTCCCGGCCAAACCCAAATCGATGTGAGCTATGACGGCCCGATGGCGGTCTATGATGCTTCTTCGCGCAAAAACGGCACCTTCACGGTGACAAACCTGGTGGTTGCCAGTGAGGGCGCTGTGGAGGAAACCGAATAACGGAAGGAAACATATACTATGCAGAAATTGCTGGCCCTGCTGGGCGCAAAAAATAAAGAGGAATTTGTGGAGCTGTTCAAGCAGTTCATCAAGTTCGGCCTGGTGGGCGTAAGCAACACGGCTGTGTCCATGGCAGTCTACTATATCTTCCTGTGGATCAGCCCAGACCTGTATATGGTCGGCAGCATCCTGGGCACGATTCTGAGCATTGCCAACGCCTTTTTCTGGAATGACAAGTTTGTCTTTACTGGCAACGCCAATGACTGGCGCAGCAAGCTCAAGCGGCTGGGCAAGACCTATGTCAGTTACGGCGGCACATCGATTTTGTCCAACGTGCTGCTCTGGATCGAAGTTGCGTTCTTCAGCGTAAGCAAGTCCATTGCGCCCATCGTCAACCTGCTGGTGACGATCCCGCTGAACTTTGTTATCAACAAGCTGTGGACGTTTAGAAATGAGAAATAATCAATGCATAGAAAAATAAAGACATGGGCGTATGCAATTCTTTTGTTAAATATAGTTGTTGCGGGAATCGGTATTGCAAAGCTTTTATTTGATGTTTTTACCGGCAACGGAAATACACAAGACGGATTACTTTTCCAGAACCTGCATCTAACAGCGTACAGCACGGATTCATTCATGGACTTCTTTAATAGCATTCAGTATGGAAGGAAGCCCTATACAACAGGAGTGATTTATCCACCACTGATAAATTTGATTTATGCTATATTCGGGATGGGGATTCCGGACAGCGTTAAAGCACAGGGTACACTTGCATACAGGACATCGCTACAAGGCATTGTGGCATTAGTGCTGTTTTATGTAATGGCTGTATTGCTGTATATCATTGCGTGGAGAGATGATTCTCGCTTCACCAATAAAGAAAAAATTTTTTTAATAACAGCTACATTTTTTACGCTCCCTTTCATTTTTGCGGTAGAGCGAGGGAATAGCTTACTTTGGTGTGTCCCGCTTACAATGCTATTTGTAAATAACTATAATAAGAAAGAAAAAAGCAAACGTATACTGGCAATTGTAGCGTTAGCACTTGCAGCCTCAATGAAAATCTACCCGGCGTTTTTTTGGAATTTTGCTTGTGCGTGAAAAGAAATGGAAAGAAGCACTAACGGCAGTGGTTGTTGGGGCGATTACAATGTTTGCACCTTTTCTTTTAATGGAAAAGGGAAATCGTAGTCCGCTACTATGGCTTAGTAACATTACAAAAACAAGCGAAATGTTTCAAAGCACTGGCTATGGGTTTAAAGTAAACTTGTCTAACACAATAGGGTTTATTGAGAGTGAATTTGGCATACATATTACGGGAACAAATTTTTTGATAATAGCGGTTTTACTTATCAACAGCCTTTTGGTGCTAATCAAGAAGAATATGCCTCAGTGGAAGTGCATAGCGTTGCTGGCTCTTATTACAATCTTAGTGCCTGGATTTAGCTATACATACACAATAATGTTTATGTTGATTCCCTTCTTTTGCTTTTTAGGAAGTGAGCACGATCAAAAATGGGACTGTTATTATCTGATTCTTTTTATGCTGATGTTTGTATTGCTACCGATAAAAAATCAGTTTGGCGGTTTGGAAGCAATCAATATGGATGCCGTTTATCCGTTAGGATGGACGACAATTGTTGAAAGCGTTGCGTTATTCTTGATGGAAGTATCGATAGTTATCGAAGAATTGCCTTTAAAAAACAGGGAGAAATAGAGATGAAACAGCGTTTAGCGGATTATGTGGCGGACTTTCTGGCGGCGCGCGGTGTGACGGATGTTTTCTCCGTCGTGGGCGGCGGCGCTATGCACCTG
>ONZX01000056.1_pt1 | contig 80572 bp, 71 predicted proteins | sample 1671831 | NCBI WGS metagenome assembly ONZX01 (sample SAMN06348197, study PRJEB24527) | human gut metagenome | reverse complement strand
TATAAATATATTTATATTTCAATTTTGTATTTTTTTAATATTTCTTTACCTTTTTCATATGAACTAAAATCTATAATATCATCCGTATCTAACATAATATCAAAACTATCTTCCAATGCTGCAATAAGTCCCATATGTCCAATTGAATCCCACGACTCAACATTTTGATATTCCAGATCTTTCAACTGTTCCTCTCTTACTTCTAATGTCTCTATAAATGCTTTATTATATTTTTCCAAATTTGACATAATTATACCTCCATATTTTGCGAATCTATAAATTTCACTAACATTTTAAAATACTTTTTGTCTGTCTATTCAAAATATTCAGCCATATACTATCTTATTTGCATATTTACACGCAACTATTCATAATAATACCATATAACCGATTGAACTACACATAAACAAAATACAGATACCGTCTGTTTAAACTACTTATGATTGTTGTAAAAGTAATATATTCTTAATTCTATCCTATAAATAATTCAAGTTTATCACTACTTTACAATCATTTAATATACAAATATATATTACTATCTAATCTTATTTCAAAATATATTATATTCGTTATTTACCATCATTGCAAGATTTTTATAATTTGAATACGATATCAATTTCAACTTACATATAATCAATTATATAAATTCGCTTGTATCAATCTTTAATTAATTGATTCACTTTACTTTTTTATATTATAAAATATTATAAAACATCAAATTCTTTTATAATTCAAATTCTATTTTATCATAATTTCTTTTTGATTTTACTAATGTCCATTCATCTTTCAATATACCTCTACAAACTATATTGTAAAATATTCCTTTTTTTAAAACTTGATTTCTAAGAATTCCTTCTTTCTTACTACCACACATATCCAGTATTCTATTAACATCTTTGTTCGCCTCAAAAACCTCCTCACATACTTTGTTCACTTTTAATACATCAAATGAAAACCTATATAAGTTCCACTGAATATATACTATTAATTTTATTGATCTTTTTGACTTTTCAGCTATATATACACCTGTATGTACTAAATTGCCGTCAAAACCAGTCAAACTTACTACCCCCGCTGGAACTCCATCCACTTCCAATAACCAATGCCATTCGTTTTGATTATCATTTATTTTTTTTAACCATTTTCTTTGATCATCCAATGTTAAAATTGGATCAGAATTCATATATTTTGTTATGTCATCTCTCATCCTCCATTCCATAATCATTTGTAAATCTGCTTCCTTTATTTTTCTACAATATGCATTTATTTTCTTATTATCATTCAATTCCATATGTTTATATACACCTCCCTTTTACATATACTTTAATTTGTCTAACTAATTCACACTTCATTTATGATATTGTAAATATGCAAAACTTTCATAATTATGATTAGTATTCATCAATCTTGAATTTTCTTTTCATATACATCATCTGTTCACTATTATACTATTATTATTCTTGACAAACTACTTACTATATCATATCCATCCCAATACACACCTATATTCATAGATTGTCCTACCTCAACAATTCTATCAATTCCTGAACAATTATTTTCGATTAACTCATCCATAATTTTCTTTGAATCTACACCTAATACAACACAAGTTTGTACCTTATTATTGATATATTTACATATTTCCTTAATTGATTTAATTTCTATTTCAAAAAAGAACCCAAACTTTCCTCTGAGCTTATCTAATTCGTTAGGCAGTTCGTCTAAATCCGCTATATATAAATAATTTGAATATATGGATAACTTATAATTTATTTTAGTTGCCAATTCTGCAGCTAATGTATATTTATCAATGGCCTTTTTTGCCTGTAGATCATACTTTTGAGCCACTACATTTAAAGTATCCCAAAATTTTTTTCGTCCATATTTTTTCTCCGAAGCTTTCCACATTATTAAATGTGGAGATGAACAGGCATTCTGATCCATAAGATACGTATCATTATAAAATTTTTCTGCTATTTTCCTGATTTCCTCTTCTGAAAATGATTCGATAGTTTTTTCATCAAAAATTGCAAATGAATACCTATCTGCAAATGTTATTTCGTTAGCTTTTGCCGAAATTCTTGATTCTCTAATTTTATTTATTGTACTATCGCCTCCCCAAATGACTCGACAATTACAATTCATTGAAAATTCATCTGTTATTTCTTTATTATGCAAATATCTTACCACGCATATGTATCTTTTTAATTCCTGAAATTCTTGTTTTGCAAGACATTTATTAATACATTCACAAACTATCTCTACCTGTTTAAAGTCTTTTGTAGACACACGAACAATATTAGAGTTTCCTGCTAATAATCCAAATACCAGCGAAAAAGCAAAATTAATTGGCACATTTGATGGTGCTATATGAAAAACACTTCCACGACCAACTTGAATATAATTACACAAATGTTCGGATTTTAATTTCAATATATTACTTTTTCTACACCAAAATGCAAATGTAACTATATCAGGATATTGTTTAGCTAAAATATTATTCATTATTGTTCTAGATAAATCATCTAAAAAATTACATACTAAATTACTATAAACTTTTAATGGCTTACAAGTAATATCTCCATCACCCACAAGATATATAATATCATTTTTGTTCATAAGTATCACTACATCCTCTTACTTCCGCATTTTTTATTCTACCTGTAATCTTAAAATATTTTCCTAGTCTTCCACATTGGCAATCATCTTCTCCTAAAATAACACCTTTATCTTCTGTTAAAATTGAATGTCCTGGATATGATTCTGGAAGCATTGATAACACTTGAATAACACCTTCTTCTCCATAATCACATGGAGAAAAATCATCTATTTTTCTTGTAATTACATCTGAAAAAATACTTGTATGTAAATGTCCGCATTCACACTCCATATATATACAACCAGTTTGCTCCACCATCCCATAATAGTCATATACTTTTGTTATTCTACATACCTTTGTTAATTCAGCTTTAAAAATTGGTGAGTCAACCGCTTCATTTTGTATTTTTTTCCATCCACCACCATGTATCATTATTCCATTTGATAAATCAATTTGTTCTGGATTTTTTAATAACTCCTTATAAAAATACTGCCATATCATAAACGTAAATCCAAATAAGAGTATTTTTTCACCACTATGTTTTTTTAAAAAATCTTTTATACCATCTATATCCAATTTCATATCTTCATCAAGAGCGTATTTTCGATCAGAAGCAAGAATAGAAAACCCAAGTATCCCTGCACCTCTTGCCGAAAACATCTGTCTGTTTTTAATAACCGCTGGACTATCAATAATCAACATAGGCAATCTAGATTTTCCTGTAAAGCTGCTTACAATTTTAACTAAAACTTTCTGTTGATTAGCAGCTGTATTTCTATCCAAGTATATTTTAGATACTTTCTGTCCTGATGTTCCTGACGATGTCATCGTTTTTACAATTTGATCATCATTTATACTCTTTAAATCCATATCTTTAAACATACCAACTGGAATATATAGAAAATTCTCTAATACATTATTATCCAAATTTTTTCCAAAAGAATCCATTATTCTTTTATATTCAATACATTTATCGTAATGTAACTTTGTAAGATATTTTAATTTTTCACCTAATACATCTCTTTTTTCTTCTCTTCCAAGCGAATAAGGATCTACATTAAAAACACTTTCCATCAAATCATTTCCTCTAATTTTCTATATAAAGTTTTTCCTGCATCATTTTTAGGAATTTCTGTAACATACTTTATACTAAATGCTACTGTATTAAGCCCCGTTTTCTCTACAAGAAAATGTTTAGCTTTGCTCTTTATATTATCATCTTCTGATGTTAAATATATAACCATATGATCATCTGTACCACCACACGCTAATTCTATATCTAGATAGGTTTTCAACATTCTCTCAACCTCATCTAAATTAACTCTATTACCATATATTTTCAAAAATCTCTTTTTTCTTCCTACTACATAATAGAACCCTTCATTATCGCGCTTAGCCATATCACCTGTTTCTAATCGACCTTTTCTTTCATCTCCTTTACTTAGATCATATTCACACTCCGCATATCCTAATGTAACATTATCACCATAATATACCATCTCTCCAACTACATCAGGCTGATCAATGACATTACCTTTGATATCTATAAGTTCAAGCTTGCCAAATGGTATAGCTATTCCCATACTTCCATATTTTTGTAATGATTTATCTGCTGGCAAATACGCCATTCTAGCAGTAGCTTCACATTGTCCATACATTACAATAAACTCTTTTCCTGTATTCTCTGCATACTCAGCAAATTCTTTGTGTAATTCTGGAGTCATTTTTCCTCCTGCCTGTGTCATATATTTTAATGAAGATAGATCCATATCAAAAAATTTTAACTTTTTTAGAATTTCATATGTATAAGGAACACCGCCAAAAGTAGTTGCATTATTATTTTTAAAAAAAGTCCAAAATTCACGATTCATTAATGACTTTGTTGTTAAAAGAATTGTTGCTCCTCTTAATAAATGACTATTTATAATAGAAAGACCATATGTATAATTCATAGGCAATGTTGTTATAGGTCTGTCATTTCCTCCAATATTTAAATATTGTGCAATCTGTTCTGCATTTACCTGAATATTTTTATAACTTTGTCTTACAAGTTTTGGACTTCCTGTACTACCTGATGTTGTAAGCAATAATCCTAACTCATCGTATAATATATATTTTTCTTCTCTATCTGTTTCACATAGCATATAACCAGCATTATTGTATATACATCTTACATAATCAAATTCTCTACACATACTTTCAGGTATGTATAAATAATTAGGCTTATATGTTTTCAATAAATTCTTTATCAATTCCTTGTCCATTCCTCTATCGATAAGAACTGGAACTATTTGATTTTGTAAAAAAGCAATATATCCACATACACTTCCTATACTATTTTCACAAAACGAAAAAACTAAACCTCTTTTTGTAACTTTGCCTATATCTGTACAAATTTTTTGCATTTCTGCATATGTTATATGTTTATTATTTTCATCTATTAATGCTATTTTATCATTGAACTTTGCAAATTCATCATAATATGCCATAATGCACAGCCTCCTTAAATATATTTTCACTATACATTCTCTAGAACCTTTTTAACAACATATTCCTGTTCTTCTACTTTTAAGTCTGGATATAAATGTACATTAACTCTTATACATTCATTTCATAATTTTCAAACACTTATAAGTTAAAACTCTTAATTAAGTTAAATTCCAACAATTTTTTAAATTGAAATGTTGTTACTATTTTATATTTCTTTTAAAAATTGGATCAACTTTTCCACCAACAAGAATATCATCAACACTATCATAATCTATAGCCTGACGTATCAAATGAAATGCCTTATCTGTTGCCTGAAGATATGCACTAACTTCTTTCTGTGTATGACTTGAATTTAAAAAATATATAGCAAAAACAATAATTCCATTCTGAATCATCGTTTGTGAATAAACCGACTGTATATCAAGATAAGATAGTGAACCAAAACCCTCAAAATTAACACCGCAATGTGCTGGAAGACCGCTCACAGATAATACATCACTTAGATTATACTTATCTATTCTTTCTTGAATACCATTTCTAAGCATTGTTCCAATCTCATTAATGTGCTCATAATATTCTGTTTTTTCTAACCTTTTCAACGTGGCAAGTGCCGCTGCCATAGCAATACTATCTCCACCAAATGTAGTAGAAACAAAGACTCCTTCTTCAATTTGTTCAAGTAAATCCTTTCTTCCAGCTACAGCTGCAATTGGGTATCCATTTGCAATACCTTTACCAAAAGAGACCAAATCTGGAACAACCCCATATAATTCTTGTGCTCCTCCTAATGCATAATGAAATCCTGAAACTACCTCATCAAAAATTAAAATTGCGCCATATTTATGAGTTAATTCTTTGACTTTATCTAAATACCCCTCTTTAGGACCATTACTCTGTATTGGTTCAAGAATCACGGCAGCTATATTATTCGCCTTTAATTTCATCTCTAAATCGTTTAAATCGTTATATTGGAAATTAATAGTTAATTCTTTAACAGCTTTAGGAACTCCTTTATTATTTACAGATGCACCGATAGACCAATCATGCATACCATGATATCCAGACATTAAGACTTTATCTCTTCCTGTATAAGCTCTTGCTAATCTAATTGCCGCAGTAGTCGCATCTCCTCCATTTTTTAAAAACCTTACCATTTCCGCACATGGTATAATTCTACAAATTTCTTCAGCTAATTCTACTTCAAGTTCTGACTGCAATGAACCACTAGCAAATTTATTCACTTGTTTAATAACAGCATCATTTACATATGTATCATTATACCCAAGCGTTATGGGACCAAGTGCACATATAAAATCAATAAATTCATTTCCATCTACATCATATATATAACATCCTTTTCCATACTCCATATAACTTGGAGCTACTCCCTTGCAAAAATAACGATATGATTTACTATATGTTTGGGCTGCTAACGGTGATACTTTTAATTCTCTTTCAAGAAGTTCTTGATTTTTTTTAAATAATTGCATTTTTTTCCTCCTAATTTATCCATAAATTAATTAGCACATTATATAATCTTCATTTATTGATTTAATCAGCCCTTCATTTCTTTTATATTTCTGATTAATTTTCATAACTTCTGGATTTTTCTGTAAATAGTTCAAAATATCCTTATAATTAAAATTCATTCCTATTTGTGTTTTATCAAAATGTTCATAAATATTCTTTACCAATTCAAAATCTTCTGGTTCATCTACAGTCCATCTATTATTACCAAAGTTTCCAATTGGAGAATTAAACTTTTGAATTTTAAATATTTCTGGATGTCTTATTATATACTGAGTTACATGTTCCCTTTCGAAAGAATGTTTTGCTTCCATCCAAGATTTTTCCAATGCTGTATATTTTATTATTTCCAAATCAAGTCCGTCTGCAAATGTTTCATCTAACATTCCACAATAATCTGTATCCTCATTCAATTCATCAATAGCTAAATCCAATAGCCCCGCATCAAAACAAGGACAATCTGCAGTTAATCTTATAACATATTCTGGTTTAATTAATTTTGCAGTCTGATAATATCTATCCAACACATCATTTTCTGAACCAACCCCAACACGCACACCTATATTGGAGCACAAGCTTAATATTGGAAGATTATTATTTTCAATTGATGTAACAACAATAATATCATCAATCAATTTACTTTTCTGCACTCTTTCAATCATTCTTTGAAGCACTGGTTTTCCACACAAATCCATTAATACTTTATTAGGCAAACGTGTTGAACCACATCTTGCTTGAATTATAACAAGATATTTCATCTAATCACCTTTCCTTTTCCATAAACTTGGTACAACTATATCTGTATCGATATTTTCAAAAACCTTATCAATTTCTTGAAATATATCACTACAAATCACTTTTCCAAAAGAATCTATATCTTCTTTTAACTGTTCTAAATTTCTTATACCAAAAACAAGATGTTTAATATTTTTCTGTCTTTTAATATATCCTATAGCTAAATCAATTCTCGAATATCCCGTTTTTTCACATATTACATCAAGTTGTTTTAATATTGGTTTAGCCTTACTCAAATATTCTGGAATCTCATCAATTCCAAGTCTAATTAGTCCTTTAATAAAAGCTGTTCTCACATCAACAGAACAGTTTCCCATATTATTTTTTTCAAATATGCCTTCTTGTTCCATTCTATGATCAAAAATACTATATGGAGCCTGAATATAATCAACATATGAACTCTTATAACAGGCTAATGCTTCTTCGGGATAATAAACTGAAACACCTATTTTTCTAGCCAAACCATCTTTTTGAACATAGCTCAACGCTTCTAATATATCTTCTCTGAATGCATATCTAGAACTATGTAAAAAATATGTATCAACATAATCAATATGAAGCGTTTTTAATGATTTTTCTAAATTTTGTTTAATAACATATCTATAATCTTTCTGTTCACAATTATCTAAAATATTAGGCAAAAATTTAGTACTTATCCAAATTTTATCTCTAGATATCGTCTTCTTCTCTAAAAATGCACCAACAACTTCTTCTGCCGTACCATAAGCAGCTGCTGTATCAATAGCACTAATTCCATTCTGTGTTGCATAATCTAAACATTTAACACAATAATCCGCATCTTTTTTTTGTGTATTATAAACACCATAGTTCATACCAAATTGAACAGTTCCCAAACATAATTCCATATTTCCGCCTTACTTTCTATAATTCTCAACAACTTTATTTACTGCATAAATTACATCTTCTACGTCTTCATCCGTAAGCTTAGGATATAAAGGAATGCTCATAATTCCTTTATATATTTCTTCTGCATTAGGACACATCCCCTTTTCATACCCCAAATGTTGATAATATGGGAACCAATATATAGGTACATAATGTATTTGACATTGTATATTTTCTGCACTCATTGCATCAAAAAATTCCCTTCTTGTACACATCAACCTATCTAAATCAAGTCTAATAGTATATAAATGTCTACAGGTATCTGATTCTGGTATTTCTTTTTGTAAAATAATTTCAGACATATCAGAAAATGCATCATTATATTTTTTTACTATTTCCTTTCGTCTAGAAACAAATTTATCTATTTTGCCCATCTGATTATTAATTAACGCTGCCTGAAAATCAGTTATTCTATAATTATATCCCAAAGAGATTTCCTCATAATACCATGGTCCCTCATGTGGTGTATCTTCCATAAGTCTTTCATTATGCGTAATTCCATGAGTATGTGCTAATATTAATTTTTGATAATATTGATAATTATTTGTTAAACAGGCACCACCTTCTCCTCCAGTAACTGTTTTTACAGGATGAAAACTAAATGTCGTTATATCTGCTATTGAGCCCACTTGTTTTTCTTTGTATTTTGTTGCAATTGAATGAGCTGCATCTTCTATAAATATTAAATTATACTCATCACATATAGCACGAATTTCTTCAACTTCAACCACTTGTCCAGCAAAATCAACAGCAATAATAGCTTTTGTTCTTGGTGTAATATGAGAACGAATACTATCTGGATCAATATTATAAGTGTCTTTTTTAATATCGGCAAACACCGGCTTTGCCCCACAATACAATATACAATTAGCACTAGCTGCAAAAGTCATTGGAGTTGTTATAACCTCATCCCCAGGACCTATTCCTGCAGCTATGCATGCACAATGAAGAGCTGCTGTACCATTAGAAACTGCTACAGCATATTTAGCGCCTGTATATTCTTCAAGAGTTCTTTCCAATTTTTCTATCATTGGACCACATGTAAGATAGTCACTTTTTAGAACCTTTGTAACAACCTCTATATCACTTTCGTCAATCCACTGCCTTCCATAAAATATTTTATCTGACCTAGCAGGTTTTCCTCCATCTATTGCCAATTTTTCCATAAACAACTACTCTCCTAATATTTAGTTTAAATATACAAAATATTCTAGCTACTACTATCATTATATCAATTATTAAAATTCTTTTATAAGCAATTATACTATAACAATTCAACCTATTATTCTTAATATATAATTGATAATTTTACATCATCCGCCATCTCATTCATTTACTATAATACTGTTTTTTCAATAATTCTCTTAATTCCACAACTGAATACCACTCTTTATTATTATCTGAACTGTATGAAAAACCATATTCTAATTTTCTTCCTCCCGGAATAACTTTTTTTTCATCCCAATAATTCATCTGTGGATATACTATATAATGCTTTTCATATTCATAAGTATGTAATGAATCTTCTGTTGTTATCATAATCTCATGCAATTTTTCACCTTCACGTATTCCCACCTCGGGCATATCACAGCCAGGTAGCATAGCTTGGGCAAGATCTGTAATTTTAAATGATGGAATTTTAGATATAAATGTTTCTCCTCCATTTGATTCTTCCAATGCCTTTATAACCAACTTTACACCCTCATCTAAACTAATCCAAAATCTTGTCATTCTGTAATCAGTTATAGGAAGTTTTGTACCTCCACTTTTTATTATATTATCAAAAAATGGAATTACAGAACCCCTGCTTCCTGCAACATTACCATATCTTACAATTGAAAAAACAGTTCCATTTTCACCTGAATATGCATTAGCTGCTATAAACAACTTGTCTGATACAAGTTTGGTTCCACCATAAAGATTTATAGGATTAACAGATTTATCAGTTGATAATGCAACAACTTTTTTAACCCCTGTATCTAACGAAGCATTTATAACATTAACAGCTCCATTAACATTAGTTTTTATTGCTTCTATTGGATTGTATTCACATGCCGGAACTTGCTTTAAAGCTGCTGCGTGCACGACATAATCTACTCCATTCATTGCTCTTTTTAGTCTGCTCTCATCCCTCACATCTCCTATAAAAAATCTAAGTATATCTTTAAATTCCTTATATTCATTAGCCATAATAAACTGCTTATACTCATCTCTTGAGTATATAATTATTTTTTGGGGATTATAATTTTTTAAGATGTAATTAACAAATTGATGTCCAAATGATCCAGTCCCACCTGTAATTAAAATAGATTTATTATTTAACATTTTTCCTCCATGAAGTTCATTTAATTATTTTAAATCTTTATATATAATTATACCACAAACCTTTATTTTTTTCTTTATATCAAATCCAAATTTTTTCTTTCAAAAACATCCAAACCACTGTTGGGTGTTGCATTATAAATATGTATTCCATTTTTTTGGGCATACTTATTAATAATTTCAAATCCTTTTGTCATATAATATACACTATACATTCCATCATCATCTTCCTGCATATCACAATGATTTTTTATGTTGTTATGTATAACTTTACCATTATTATCTATTTCATATTTAAAATGGTAATCCATTCCAACCAAATATATTTCCTTAAATCCTAAATATATCATAACTTGTAAGATAATATGCATTGTTGTTTCTAAATCTAATAATGATTTAGTCATATCTCCTATACCATTATAATTTTCATTACTTTTATATCTTTCTGTAATATAGTAATATATATTATTTTTTTTATTTAATTTAACAATTCCATTATTCAATAATGATAATTCATTTAAAAATAAATATTCAGCAAATTTACTTTTATATATGTTTATATTTTTTTTATTTAAAATTTCTATCTCCGTTGTATCATTTAACACAAATCCTGTTGGATGCCAATCTTCTATTCCTATCATCTGATATGCTTTATTAGTTGCAAATGAATATTCATCTTTTATCTTTTTTAATACATCCCTGGTTAAACTTGGGCCATTACCAATCGCAAAACCTCTTTTCCCCTCGAATATATTTTTTATATTACAATTGTCTTCCAATACGCTCTTATCTACCAATGAATATGAAACATCATCTGTAACACTAAAATCATCAAAATAAATGATATCTTTATCTTTTAAGCCTTTATTTATCAATTCTTTGTATATCTGAATCGATGTACTTGGCATAGTTGCTATCAAATAAATACTTCCATTTCCTATAGTTTCATCTACAGAATACACTCTTTTTTCATTAATAATCATTCCCTGCTTTTCTATATTATTATCCACATATCCTTCAAAAAAGATATTCTCTTTTTCAAAGAAATGTGTATACACCATCCCATATGTACCAGTTCCAAATATATATATTTTATTTTTTTTTATGCATTGCACAAATTCATCCATATTATGAAATATCATTAATTCTTCCTCCCGCTTATTTTTACAAATCAATCTTTTCTTTTAACCAAGACATCTCTCCATAATGTACTAAATATGTTTTATCAGTTATATTTTCCTTTCTTGTATGTGCACAGGCTCCCTGAAATACCTCTGGATATATATTCATTTCTTTTATACGCTGCAATTTGTTATTTATCTGCACACCGTACTTTCTTAACACCTTATATGAATGACTATTACATGATGTTCTATCTATATTTCCGTCTTTATCGATAAAATCAACATCATCATAGTAATCTCTTAATTCTTGTATTATTTCACATTTAGGCTGTGCACCAAATCCAGAACCTAAATTCATAGTCAGTGTCGCATCAACCGATGCAAAACATTTCTGGTATAATAATTCATCCAAATTCCTAACAATTGATATATCTGTATCAAGATATATTCCACCCTGATTATATACTACGTCTAGTCTTAAATAATCAGGTACAAATCCCCATATTTTATTTTCATATGCCTGTCTCATATATCTGTTCTTTGTCACATCATAATTGTCTTCATTCCATTTTATTATTTCATAATCAGGACACATTATATGCCAGTTTTCTATGTTTTTTTTAACATAATCCGGCTCTTCATCTCCAAACCAGGCATAGTGAATTTTTTTTGGAATCAATTGAATATCACTGTCTTTTACAACGCTGGCATATGTTCCGCAATATAACTCCTGCTCCGCCACTTCATCTAATACAATACAATCAATTATCTTGTCGCTTTGATAATTTCTTAATTGTTCTAACATTGCTTTATGATACAAACTAACAATTAATATTCCAGTATCAGGCTTTATAATTTCAACGACTTTATCTAAGCTATATATCTCATAAGCTGAATTCTCAACATCTATTTGTGTTCCCTGCTTATTTTTATCATTATCTATATAGCCCATAATATGGCTTTGTATATTCCAGCTTGAAAAATAGGAAACGGCTCGTACTCCCTGTACTCCTGACCCAAACATAAATATATTATGCTTAGTACAATAATCTTTCAATTCATCTATATTTAATTTCAAATGATTAATCTGCATATTTTTTCCTTCCTTATATCTTATTTTAAATATTCTGTATAGGACCTGTCCGTATCAAAAATAATCCTATCTTCGTGATTATTTTTTTCATGCACCGGCACCATATAATTACCATAATATTTTCTTAATATAATGTCGTATCCTGCTGGAACTGGTATAACTGTATTCTCAAATGGCACATATAACGTTTCATCAAAACAACTTTTTGGATACTTTATATCATTCCTTCTCATCTGATCATAATAATATCCAACAATATCTGATGTTCCGTAGTTCTGAAGCGTTAACTGTTCAAATAACTGCTGTGCTTTTATATAATCATTACATAATTCAACTGTTGTATCTATATCAATAGCATACTGCTCTCCATTGAGTATTCCTCTTAATACCTGTGTTGGGTTATTAATGCAATTAAACAGCTCTCTTTGTACGATTTTAAATGCTTTATTAGTGTGAACCTCATCATCCCATTCATCTATTGGAAATATATCTATAAATATTCCCTGATTAAACTCTGCACCTTTATCTGGATATTCTATTGCTGTTGTTTCACTATTTCTAAGCTTGGAAAATATCCATGTCCTTCCACACGAATTATACCAATCCTGATAGTAATACTTTCCTGTGAATTCCTTTGGGGCTACTTGTTTTAACCTCTCATACTCATCTCTTAATAGCCATACATCTATATCATCATCCCAAGGTATAAATCCCTTATCTCTTATAGCACCCAATAATGTTCCAAAAGCAGCATAATACTTTATATTATATTTTTTACAAACTCTATCTAATTCTGAAAGCAGATCTAATTCAACAGCCCACACTTTCTTCATCTTCTCAGTTATTAAATATCCATTTCTATACTCTTCTTTTAAGAAATCACTACTTATGCTATACATATTTCTCCTTAATATAATATATTATTGTTTAATGACATTAGTAAGATATTCATACACCTTTCTGCCACAGGAACCGTCTAAATTTGCTGCCAAACCAGCTTCTTCTTCCATTTGCTTTTTCTTAATTACATCAAGCCTGTTAAATATTAAATCATCTATAAAATCTTCTAATATATATTTTTCTGACTCATTACATCCATAAAAATCATATTTATTCGATTTCATAAATACTTCTTCTGGTTTAGCTTTATTTCTGGTATCCAACATACTGTCTTCGTATTTAAGTTTATTATTTATTTTAAATACCGGCTTATTTATAACCTCATAAAGTGCTATAACAGAACTATAATAAGATCCAATATAAGCATCTGAAACAGCTACTGCTCTTGAAATATCTGCTGTTTTATCATATACTCCGACATTATTATTAATATAATAATCAACTAATGCTTTATACTTATCTGCGTATTCAGGGCGAAGTGCCTTTATTGTTGCATATAATAAAGGATGCGGTCTCCATACAATAACAATATCTTTTCTTGACAAAGCTATTTTAAACACACTATACAATTTATCTATTATATAATTGTCACTCTCCAGAAAATCCTCTATTGTTGTATTTAACAGCAGACATTTTTTATCCTTAAGATTAACATTCCATTCTTCTGGTGCTGATACATTTTGTTTATTTAATTCTATAATCTTATCAAATTTAGGCGAACCTAATGCCAGCACATTATCATAATATGGAAATTCTTTACACGTTTCTTTTGCCATATCAGATTGAACAATTATATAATCTGAACGATACAACAATGGAAGTTTATTGTAACAATCTGATATAAATCCTGGATTAACGTAATACGGTACATATACTAACTTCCCACAATATTTTTTCAACTCTTCTGAATAATAAATTGGATTAACTGTTGTAACTGTATTAAACTTATCAAAAGGATTATGCACAAATACCAGATCCGGTTTTTTTAATTTCAAATCATAATCATTAAAATCAACTATCGGAATATCTGCTTCAAATAATTCTCCGTCATAACAATATTCCCATTTGTTAGTTATTCTGTCCGCCTCATAATATGGTATTGCTACAACAGATGTTTCGCAATCCTTATCAGCGGCAAATTCTCTCCATATGCTTTCAAGACTATCCCACATAGAAGCTTTGTATGGTAAAAAAGCCACTCTATATGTTCTTGGTATGCTATTTATGTCTTTTAATACAGCTGATATAACATCTGTCATCTGGCTTAATATATGTATATCAAGACTTTGCGTATATCCATATGCCAATTCGCAAAACTGTTCAAGCTTAGATACTACGCTCAATTTCTCAATAGCCTTTTTATCTTTTTCCAATTCGATTTTTTCCAAGCCTTCGCCAACTGCTATAACAGTTTCCTGACAAGTTGTTAAAATCTGCACTATCAAATTAACATCTTTTATATTCTGCAAGTTTTCACATAGTTTAATAACTTTTTTTAACAGTTCATTATAACTATCTAAATCAGCCTTTATCATAGTTAATCTCCAATATTTACCATTAAAACTTCTGCTTAATTATCACAATTATTCTGGTTTATAACCTAATTGCTTTTCTAGTATAGCTTCCTGTTCCTTAAAAAAAGGATATTCGTGTGTTTCCTCTATTATTGGGGTCATATAATTTTTTCCAACCTTTAAGCTCAACACCTTATCATACTCTCTAGGTATTGGTATTGTGATTGTTTCAAATGGTACTTCTATTAAATCATCAAACCACTCTTTAGGAAAATGAAAGCCTTCCTCATAAACAATTCTCCATAAGCCTGTAACCTCATCTGCCTCATCTCTTGTATATATGCTGAATAATTTTTCTGTTAACGCCATTAATTCTCTTTTTACAGGTTTTGTTCTATCAATATTTACTCCAGTTATATTTTCAACATTTTTAAGAAATTCTTCTACCTCTACTGGGTTAGCATCCTTTGATGACATAGCATCTACAGCTCCCAGAATTATTCCTATAACCTGTATATGTAATTTTCTCTCTTCTTCATCCCTCGACAAATAATCCATTGGGAATATATCAATTCCCAATACATATGGACACCCATGAAATTTATTCAATCTTTCTTTATTCATTGATACAGATGTAGAATTAACAACTCTTACAATAATTGATTCATATTCTGGCTCTAAATCCATACATAATAATTTGTATTCATCTGGAAGTTCATCCTTTGCATACTTTATAAATTCATTAAGGTTATCTCTCGTCATTCCAATATCCATATCATCATCCCAAGGTATAAAGCCTTTATGTCTTACCGCACCCAGCAATGTACCATAATCCGCAAACCAGGTTATATTATGTCTTTCGCATATTTCTCTTATAACCTGTAACACTTCCATCTGTCCTGCCCAGGCTCTTTTCATCATTGATGGAACTTCAAAGTCATCTCTTATCTCTGTTTTAAAATAATCTTCAGGAAAATCTATCATTATAACTTCCTTTCTTTGTTAAAAAACATCCACTATATATTATCTACAATCTTTCTAATGCCTGTTTCATAGCTTCTACTAATCTATCATTATCTTCAAATGTTAATGCACCAAGATGTCCTACCCTGAATATCTTGTCTTTCAGATCTCCGCCATTTGGGCATATCCACATTCCGTAATCACTTTCTAATAGCTCAAATAAAGCATAAGCTGATTTTCCATTTTCCATAGTCATTGCCGTAACCGCATTTGATGGTGATGGACTAAACATTCTAAATGGCAAATCTTTTACTTTCTTTCTAAAATCTGCTGCCAGATCTGCTATTCTTTTATTCTCTGCTATTGCTCCTGCTTTGCAGAGTTCTTCAAGGCGTCTATGAATTTGTAATAAAATTCCGACAGCCGGAGTAAATGGTGTCTGTCCTCTTTCTCCATTCTTTAAAGCATCTGCCAAATTAAAATACATACTTTTGACATCTAAATTATATGCCATATCAACAGCTCTCTTATTCATAACAAGAACTGATACTCCTGGTGGGACTGCAAGTGCCTTCTGCGAACCAGTAAGCATAATATCTATTCCTAATTCACTTAAATTAAGGGGCTCTGCTAAAAATGCACTTACTGCATCTACCACTAAAAATAAATTATTCTTTTTACAGAATTCAGACACCATATTTATATCGTATAATTTACCAATTGATGTCTCATGCATATTTATTAGGAAGCCTGTATAATCTCTGCCATCATATGGCTCAAGCATTTCCTTGGTAAGTGGTTCTTCAATTGGAACAGTTATTTCTGTATATGGTATCTGATGTATCTGACATATCTGCACGAATCTTTTACCAAAGCTTCCGCCATTAACAACAAGTACTTTGTCATCAGAAGTAAATGAATTCATAACTGCTGCTTCCATAGCTCCTGTACCAGAAGCAGTCAGAAATATAACTCTGGACTCTTTATCTGAAAATGTAAGTTCTTTCATCATAGCTTCATTTTCTAACATAATCTTAGAAAAACTTTGATTTCTAAAATATGGTGTTGGCTGTGCCCCAACTTCTAGTACTTCTTTACTCTCCTGCACAGGACCTACTGTAAAATTCAACATATCTTTTCGCCTTCTTTACCTAAATCAAACTCTTGAAAATCCAAATCAACCTGCCTATTTTCCACTGGTGGAATAACCATATAATCATCTCCATATGCATATCTCAGATAATTATCCCAATCCTTAGGGCAATAGAACTTGTGTCCTTCAAATTCCAGTTCTGTTAATTCATTAAAATATCTTAGTTCAAAACCATTAACATCTTCTATGCCGTGCCACCCTATAATTCCAACTTTTTTACAATTATGAATTGTATATTTTCTTGACATATATTCACTGACTTTGTATACTAATTTTCTAGGAATAATGCATACTATATTCCAGCCTAGTTTTGCATACCATTTATTGGTTATATATCTGGCTGTTCTTGCATATAATGTCTTTCTGCATAATTTTGCTACTTTATTATGTATTTTCTTTTCTGCATTATTATCAGGTACACCATCACAAGGAAATATATCTAACCATATTCCACTTTCCATTTTCAGTCTATCCTGTCCTAATCTTACAGCTTTAGTTCCCTGCTTTCTTAATTTGCCATATAACCAGGGATATCCTTTATCCGTATTATAATTCTGAAAAAATATTCCCTGTGAAAGTTCTTTATTAGCTATTTCACAGAACCTCTCATAATCAGGTCTTAACATACGAACATCCATATCATTATCCCACGGTATAAATCCTTTATGTCTCACAGCCCCTAATAAACTGCCACCCTCTAAAATATATTTAATATTATATTTTCTGCATATTTTATCCAATTCAATCATCATTTCTAACTGAACATTATGCATTTTTCTTGTCTCTTCTTCATTCAAAACATACTTATCTGACATCATAGTATTCCTCTTTTTATTTATTATTTAAGATAATATACCAATGACTTGTTTCAGATAATTCCTTTTTATCTAACTGTTCAAAATAGCCTTCTTCTACTATATGAAGATCATCTGTTAAGCCGTTCATTAAATCTAAATATTCTTCTCTCGTTCTATATATCGCATCGTAATTATCATCCAAACTATCTGACCATATATGATTTAAAGTTAATCTTTCCTTTACACCAACACTCTCTTCTATATAAACAACTGCCCCATCATTTAAAATATTCTTTAAGCTGCTATAACAATTTCTTAAATCCGAGTCATTTATATACATAGAAACTCCAGTAATGATAATTGTATCAAACTTATTTTTAGCTATTAATTCATTATTAAATATATCCTGAAAAGAAGAATTAATAAACTGTGCATTGGAATGTTCCTTAAATCTTTCTCTTGCCGCTTTTACCATTTCGATTGAAAAATCTGTTCCAACATACTGACCGCATTTATCTATTACATTTTCTGCCCATCTTCCTATTCCACAGCCAATATCTAAGAATTTTTTATCAGTTCCAAGATTAAGATATTTTCCAACATAGTTCTTTTCAAATTCATCCCATTTTTTTGCATATTCAGGATTATTATCTCCAAGTAATACAGATGTGTATTGATTTTTTTCACCTTTGATAAACTTCTGTGCTCTTTTATTGTAAAACTCTCTTATATTGTCATTATTTACGTCTACTTTGTCATTATAAATTCTATTGTTCATCTCTCATCACGCTTTCATATATAACATTTAATTGTAATTTATTATTTAACAAATGATTTTTCTCCATCTAATGAATTTTTCTGTGATATCAGTTATCGCTATGGATTCTCCCGCTGTCAGTTTATAAGCATTCTCTCCTAACTGGTGGATCTTGGCAATAAACTCACTAATCTCATAGCGAAGCCCATCTCCTATAAATTTAGGTTCATAATGTTCGATTATTGATTCATCCTCATATCTTACATCAAACTTTTCAGTAAGCCACCAAGGTGATTGTGCAATCACATAACCTTTAGTTCCCGCGACTATCAACTGGCCCTCAGATTTAACTGCCATTCCTACCTTTGCCGTTGCCATTGCATCTTTATAGCGGATCTGAACTTTTGTATAATCATCTGTTCCTAATTCATTGTCCAGGCTGTCAAATGTAACGGACTGATAATTCTGACCTAATATTTTAATAATAGGCATTAACGCATTACCACCATACTCAAGAAATGCACCACCATATTTAGGATCTTTACGCTCTCTTGACTCAACTCTGGCTATTCTTGAAAAGCAGGCCTCAACATCTTTTATTTCTCCTATCTTTCCACTCTGTACAACATTAAGAAGCTGCTGAAATCCCGGACAATATGCTGCTTTAATAGCTTCCATTAAAACAACACCTTGATTTTTAGCCAGATTATATAATTCAATACTTTCTTTCTTAGTAAATGCCAGCGGCTTCTCACAAAGAACGTGCTTTCCCTGCTTTAAAGCTACTTTTGCATATTTATAATGTGTTTCATGCGTAGAAGCTATGTATATAGCATCTACTTTTTCAAGGAATTCATCATATTTATCTGTATATATATCTATTTCATATTCCGAACAATTCTTCTTAAACTGATTAACACTTTCTATATCCGGATTATAGGCACTTGTTACAATAAGTCCACTGGCATATCTTGCTTCTGCAACGAATCTTTCAGCTATACGGCCAGTTCCAACAAGTCCTACTTTTGTTATATTAAACGAACTGCTCCTAAGCATTGTCGACGATATATTAGGTGTTCTCTCCAGATATACCACTTTACAGAAGGCATTAAGATAATCAAATGTTCCAATCCAGTCAGAACCTACGGTGAATATATCTACATTATATTTCTGTATATCTTCTATCTTCTGTCCTTCATGGTCCTCAACTATAATCATATCAGCAAGGCCAGTATTCTTAACATTCTCTATACGTTTCATAATTGGGTCAACAACATTAAGCTTTCCTCTCGCCTCATCAAAATGCTCTGTTGTTACTCCGACTATAAGATAATCTCCCAATTCCTTTGCTCTTTTCAGCAATTTGTAATGTCCCTCATGAAATAAATCATAAGTTCCATATGTAATTACCTTTTTCATTTTATCCTCCATGATTACCGTACACTAATCAATCCATAAACATTCGATTATTCTAAAGATTAATGTGTATCCATAACATCTATAGCAAGTTATTTTCCATTAAAAATTCTTCCTGTTTCTTATAAAATGGATAATCATGTGCCCTGCCTCTCTGTTTATCATATTTCATATAATCACTATAGGTCACTTTAAGAAGCTCATCATAACCATTAGGCAAAGGAACTGATATATACTCAAATGGAAATCTCTTTGCACTTTTAAACCATTCTTTTTTATACTTAAGCTCAGCATCATAACATATATTAGTTGGAAGATAAGTAAGATACTCACATTCATCCTCACCAAATATTCCTGCAACTTTATCTAATAACAACCATAGCTGATTAGGTATATTTCCCTCTCTGTCTATCTTGGTATTACACATTTCTTCAATACGCTTTAAATACTCTTCTAATTCCTCTTTCGAATATTGATAATACTCTCTTGCAGTAGAATATATAATTGTATACAGATTTCTGAAAACACTTAATTCTTCTTCATCACTTGGAATATAATCTAATGGAAAGATATCGACACCACATATATATGGGCATCCATAGAACTTTTTTCTTTCAGACACATCAGTAATTATATACTTAGTATTCATAACTGATGTCAACGGCTGCATATGCGTAGAATCTGAATATGAACTACTATTATAATAGCCTTGTGGCAGCTCATCTGACAACACCTTCATTAAAGCCTGATAATCAGGTCTTAACATATATATATCAATATCATCATCCCATGGAACAAAGCCATTATGTCTTACCGCACCAAGCATTGTTCCAAAAGCTGCGTAATATGTAAGTCCATATTCTTTACAAATTCGATCTATTTCTGTGAGTACATCCATCTCAACCGCCCATACACGCTTCATCATAGATGAAATCTTAAACCCACATCTTTCTTCTTCCTTGAAATAATTATCATCCAACTCCAGCATCCTTGCTACCTCTTAAATCTTATCAATATATCCAATATACTGCTGTCTAGTAAGTCCACTCTCAATCAGCTTATATAATGCCATCTGTTTAACAAGTATTGCACTATATGGCGACTTCGTTATATCTTTAACCTCGCTTAATGCTTTCTTAGCAAGTGGAACATACCGCTCATAATCTATTGTTATTTCTCTCTGCTTTGCAAAATCAAGAATTTCATATAAATATGTATGAAGAAAATACAGCTTAATCTCCTCATAATATTCTTTAAAATATGAAGTATTCTTCATAAACTCCCAGACCATTAACTGAACCTGGCTATGCTGAAATAAAGTTTCTTTCTCCTTCATATCATTACGCATAGTTCCGTTATTGTTCTGTCTATATATATATAATTTATCGGCCATTTTCACCAATTTATTAGCATAAAAGAGTAATGGATACACAAATAATGGTTCTTCGTATATAACATTTTCTGCAAATGCTGTATTGGCATCAATAACCATTGACCTTTTATACAACTTATTCCAGCATCCATATGTGAATTTTTCCATAACAAGCATCTTTTTTCTATCGTCTGATGACTTTATTTCAAAATACTCATCAGTCACTTCATTCTTATTAGGAATAATGCCAACATTTTCAAAATAATAATTATAATTAAACTGTACTATATCAGCATCTTTCTCTTTCGCCCTGGAATATGTCTTTTCAAATAATTCCGCTTCCACCCAGTCATCTGCATCAACAAATGCTATATATTCACCGGAAGCATACTTTAACCCTTCATTTCTTGCACCGCCCTGTCTTCTATTATGAGGAAGGTCTATTATTATTATAGATTCCGGATATGCCTTTTCTATCTCATTAAGCATATTCCACGTCTGTCCATCGTCCGTGGAGGCATCATTAACAAATATCAATTCCAGATTATCGATTCCAATGCTCTGTCCTACAAGTGACATAAAGCACTTAGGCAGCCACTTTACGGCATTATAGCACGGAATAATCACGCTTACTTTTTTCATATTTCCTCATTTCTACTACAATATATTTATGGTTAATATTCCTTACACCCAGCAAGGCACCATCCATCTTGTCGCTAATTATGCTCATACCACTCTTAATTTCTACGCACATTTTATTCTTAACTATTTTTACATATATGTGCAGACACAAAGCCCCATACGGAAATTTATTTCCACACTCATCTCCATTTATCAATAAGTATATGTTATAATAATTTTATCACATATATCAAGGAGGATAAAGTTTAATATGCCAAAAGTATCAGTTATTATGCCAGTTTACAATTCTGAAATGACTCTTATTGACAGCTTAAGCAGTCTTGTCACCCAGACTCTTACGGATATTGAGTTAATTCTTGTAAATGATTACTCAACTGACAATTCACTGAAAATACTTGCTGACTGCGAAGCACAATTTTCTGACAAAGTTCTTTTAATTAATCTTGATGAGAACCACGGTGCGGGCGGTGCAAGAAACATCGGTTTATCGTATGCTTCCGGCGATTATATTGGTTTTATGGATAGTGATGATATCGCAGTTCCTGATATGTTTGAGAAAATGTATGCTAAAGCAATCTCAGGCAATTATGATATTGTTGATTGTGGATATTATAACGAAGCAAAAGATTCAGCCATTGTCCACGCTTCTGATGAATTAACCGGCGAACTCAATGGCTATAAAAGAAGTGAATTAATCGCAAGTGGTGGATATTTCTGGTCAAAGCTTATTAAGAAATCTTTTCTTGACCGCATAGGACTTCAATTCAGGGAACACTGCATACTTGAAGATTTTGAAACACTTATGTATTTATTCGCTACAGCTTCCAGCATAGGCAATGTTAAAGAAATCCTTTATTGCTATAAGAATAGTGCATCTTCAATCTCTAAGCACATTGACTACAACAACTATTACAATAACGTCATCAGTGCTATTGAAGCAGCTTACAGCCAGTTATCTGTTCTGCCTGATTATACAGATATTCAATATGCTGTTGAATACGGAATATATAATCTATGTTCCTTAGCCCTTAACTGTTGTCTTAATTCCAGCAATTCAGTTCCTGCATACATACTAAAGAACAGAATTACCGATATTAGGACTTATATTAATAAATATATTAAACTTCCTGTACAATCCAATAAATTCATTAATAATAAGATTGATAAACAGGATTTACATTTATTATCTGATATTGATAAGATTATTTCACAGCTTGGCTAATTACAGCCAAGCCTTTTTAATCCTTTTAATGCCGGTTCATAACTTTGACATTTCTTATAACTTAATACCGCCTTTGCTGTATCGCCAAGACACTCATATATAACGCCAATATTATAATCAGCTTTATAACTGTTACAACCATCAATCTTACATAATTTATATAACTTAGCCTTATTAAATTCCTCTATCGCCTTATCAAACAATCCATTGTTCATATATGCAAGTCCCATTAAAAATACATAATCTGCACTTACCGCAAATTCGCTATATATATTCTGAAGAAACATCATTTCAGGAATTCTCTTCTCATTAAGCAGTGAATATCCATATGTTTCAACCATATCCTGAACATACTCAAGCTTTGGATCTAAATCAAAGGATAAGCCCTTTTCAAAATTCACAGATGCATTTTTATAATCTCCCTGCATATAATAGCTCTTACCCAACTGGTAATATATATATGCATCCGGACCATTTTCTTTTAATTCAAGCTCTAACAGCCTTATGTTACGCTCTGCCTTTTTCTTCTTATTATCAACGCTGCCCATATATCCTGAATGACTAACTGTTATCGGAACATCTACGGCTGTAACTACATTTTTATCAATACTTACAACCTGCTCGTGGATTCTTCCCTCATAATGACACTGCTTTCTGTTAAACAGGCGTGTTATTCTCTCTACACCCCTGGTCAATTCATTATCATAATTAATATTATTAATTAGTTCTATTTTCCCCGTACAATTCACTGATTGATTGCTTATGATAGCAGCTACTTCATCTATATTCATCTTTTCAATCCATTCATCGCTGTCAAGTACGAGAATCCAGTCATTACCTGCAAGGCTGATTGAATAATTTCTCGCCTTTGAAAAATCATCACACCACTTATAGCTGCCACTTATATCTGCATATTTATCAATAATTACAGATGTATTATCTGTTGAACCAGTATCAACTACAACTATTTCTAAATTATATTTTTTTAATGAAAGCAGACACTTTTCCAGCTTGTCTGCTTCATTCTTAGTAATTATACATACTGATATATCCAATATTATCCCTCCAATACTAATCAACACCTAATATATGCTTCAATACATAAATGTAATCAAACTTTTTAACAGCTCTATGACCATTAACAGCTATTTCCATCCTTTCTTTTTCGTGGCACATATAATAATCTACCTTATTAAGCATATCATTCTCATCAGTAAACATAACCAGTTCTTCACCATTTTTAAATAACTGTTCAATATCTTCCTGATAATTAGTAAGGCAGAATCCTCCTGCACCTAATATATCATATACTCTGAGCGGAATACCTGTAGTAATTGAACGAAGGGTTATATTTAAATTAATTCTGGACTTTCTGAATATTACTGGCATTTCACTATAATAATCTACACCACTATGAATATCAGCATTAGTAATATCTAAATCCCTGCTTCCTGTAAATATATCCACCATATATTTATCAGCTATCTTTCTTAATAAATTGACCCTCTCAACTCCTGTCACATATTTATTAATCTGGGAAGACAGCACATGTTCGTGTGGCACAGCAATATTATCCATATCAGCACACGCTGCATATAAATATTTATCTACGAACTCACTATCCACAATATCATTAATTATATTGTATCCATATATTTTTTGCTGTGCATTAGCAAGTCCATTAATGTAGCCTTCATAATATGAAGGTACATCTTTGTTCATCAATACACTTTTCAGGTCAGGATTCATATTTCCCACAAAGCTTATATCATACTCATAGCTTGTATTATCAATATCTTTTCCTAATTGCCTGTCAAGCCTGTCTGTATCAACTGCAAGACTTGCATACTGTATATTACCCATACCATATTTTGATAATAATTTAATCCCATCTCTCTCAAACAAATATATTTCATTGCATTTATTATATATTGCCTTGGAATATAACGTATAATTAGGCCAATCATATATCCACGAAATATACGTTATTCCATAATTACTGCATATATCTGATAACATAGGAAGAAAATCAAACGATATAACAACATCTATTCCATTAGATAATACGTCTATAACTTCATATTCAACTTCTTTGTTATCCCCAATATACTCCTTAACGCTATGCTCTATAACAAACACTTCATCTGCTAATATATCAAGTGCTTTAACCATATCCTTCTTGGAATTCTCATACCAGCTGCAATATAATACCTTCATCGAAACCTCATTATAAAAAAGGACTGCCAGATATAATGACAGTCCTTGTATTAATATATATTGTTTTAATATTACTGAAGAAGTGAAAGAACACCCTGTGTAGCCTGATTAGCCTGTGCAAGCATAGACTGTCCAGCCTGTGCAAGAATGTTATTCTTGCTGTATTCAACCATCTCTGTAGCCATATCCACGTCACGGATACGTGATTCAGCTGCTGATGTATTCTCACTTGTTGTGTTAAGGTTGTTAATTGTATGCTCAAGTCTGTTCTGAATAGCACCAAGCTTAGATCTCTGAACAGATACTGAATTAATAGCCTTCTGAATAGCTGCCATCGCCTTTCCTGCTGATGAGAATGAACTTACGCTAAGTCCACTAATCTCAAGTGATGATGCATTCATATTATCAATAGAAATTACAATACTCTGTCCTGATAATGCACCTACCTGCAGCTTCATACCTGTAAATGTACCATCAAGTAAGTTCATTGAATTGAACTGAGTTGTTGAACGGATTCTATCAATCTCTGATGTAAGCTGATCCATCTCCTTCTGAATAGAAGCTCTATCTGTTGATGTATTAGTATCGTTAGCTGCCTGTGTTGCTAATTCATTCATTCTCTGTAAGATTGAATGTGTCTCGTTAAGAGCGCCTTCAGCTACCTGTACTAATGAAATACCATCCTGTGAGTTAGAAGCTGCCTTGTCAAGACCTCTGATCTGGCTTCTTAACTTCTCTGAAATAGAAAGACCTGCTGCATCATCTGCGGCTCTGTTAATTCTATAACCTGATGATAACTTCTCTGTTGACTTAGCCTGTGCACTTGTTACTCCACTTAACTGTCTGTTAGCGTTCATCGCTGTAAGATTATGCTGTACTACCATTAATAATTCCTCCCTGAATGTCTTACTTATCCTTAAATATATATTGTAATTAATAAAATGTATATAAGTCTTCCAAAACTTAACTGCAATATATATCGGATATTTTGATATAGACTTAACCCCTTAATTTAAAAATTTTAAAAAAGGCTGTGACAATAACAAATACTTGTTAAAGTCACAGCCTCTATGATAGTATTATAACTTCAACTACCTAATTAGCCTAAGAGTGAAAGAACACCCTGGTTAGCCTGATTAGCCTGTGCAAGCATAGACTGTCCAGCCTGAGCAAGAATATTGTTCTTGCTGTATTCAACCATCTCTGTAGCCATATCTACATCACGGATACGTGATTCAGCTGCTGATGTATTCTCACTTGTTGTGTTAAGGTTGTTGATTGTATGCTCAAGTCTGTTCTGAAGAGCACCAAGCTTAGATCTCTCAGTAGAAACTGAATTAATCGCCTTCTGAATAGCTGTCATTGCTGCTCCTGCTGATGAGAATGAGCTTACACTAAGTCCACTAATTGCAAGAGTAGAAGAATTCATATTACCAATTGAGATAGAAATCTTCTGTCCTGATAATGCACCTACCTGTAATTCCTTTCCTGTGAAAGAACCATCAAGTAAGTTCATTGAGTTGAACTGAGTTGTAGAACGAATTCTATCGATTTCTGATGTAAGCTGATCCATTTCCTTCTGAAGAGCATTTCTATCTGTTGATGTATTAGTATCGTTAGCTGCCTGTGTTGCTAATTCGTTCATTCTCTGAAGAATTGAATGTGTCTCGTTAAGAGCACCTTCAGCTACCTGTACTAATGAGATACCATCCTGAGCATTAGAAACAGCCTTGTTAAGACCTCTGATCTGACTTCTCATCTTTTCTGAAATTGAAAGACCTGCAGCATCATCACCAGCTCTGTTAATTCTGTAACCAGATGATAACTTCTCTGTTGACTTCTGCTGTGCACTCTGAACTCCGCTTAACTGTCTGTTAGCGTTCATTGCTGTAAGATTGTGTTGTACTACCATAATAGTTTCCTCCTTGAATTCTTGGTGGCGTCCCTGCCACCCATAATTAAATTGTTCAGGATTGCTCCTGTTATATATTATATCGGACTATTGTTTATTAACTTTAGCCCTAATATAAACTTATTTTAATATTTTTTAATGCAAATGTCAAAATACTGAAATATACTTATTACCTAGCTGCATTAAAATATTGGTAAATATATGTATTATTTCTTCTGATCCATAAACTGCGGTTCAGAACTTACCCTGCTCATATTCTGATAATACTTATTAGCCATACTTACACTTCGCTTGGCTGTCTTAGCATTATCCTTTAACTGCCTGAACTTAATATCAACTCTGACTTTGTTTCTTGATTCCTGTGCCTGTATAGTCGCACTTAAGGATGTAGCTTCTCTTATAAGCTCCTGTAATCTAATTATTAATTCCTTATAATCAGCCTTATACTCTTCTACATCTTCTTTTACTCTGTCAAATACAGCTTGAAAGCCCTCATCAAGTGAATTAAGCTCATCTATATATGCAGCTTTACTCTCCATATTACTCTGAAGCTTATCTCCATCGAATTCTTTATCATCAAGCAAAGCACTCTGCTGCTCATTCAGCTCAGATACTTTCTTAAGTATCTCTATCTTCTTAAGCAGACTATCTATCATTATCTGAAGATAATTCTCTGTAATCATATACTATTACCACCATATTGATATCATAAAGGTATAGTTAAATTACTATTTGACTATACCTTTATATTATTAATTACCAGCTTTTGCCATAACTTCTTTCCAAGTATCTCTCATTCCTCTTAATTCAGCTAATGCCTGATCAAGAACTTGTGTATCTTTCTTCATATTAGCATCAACTAAAAGGCTGTAGATATACTTGTACACATTATCAAAATCCTCTGCCACCGGGTATTTACGATTAAGTGTTGACTGAAGCTCTTCTATAATCATCTCTGCCTTTACTATATTAGTATGTGCCTTTTCTGTATCATTCTTTTCTATTGCAACCTGAGCAATATTACAAAACTTAATTGCACCTTCATATAATAATAACGTAAGCTCAGCCGGTGTCGCTGTTAATATCTTATTGCGGTTATACTGCTGTGCCATATTCTGATTATATATCATAACTTGTCCTCTCTCCTGATGTCATAAACACCTTATATTCCTATTACCATATTATCCTTAATATAGAATTAAATCAATACCCAATTATCAATTTCCAAATAAACCAGACATTGATGATGTCTGCGAGTTAAGCTTTGATAAAGCTGATTCCATAGCTGAGAATTTACTATAATAGTAATCTTCCCAAGTTGTAATCTTAGTCTCTGCATCACTTATCTTAGTTGTATATTCTGAATATTGCTTAGTCATCTGCTTGTCATTATATACTGTATAAGCACTGCTCACTGAAGATGTAGCCATCTTATTACCTAAATCTGTATAAAGCTTTGTAGCAAGCTGTGAGAAGAACGAAACTACAGTCTCCGGATCACTTGCTATTGCCGCCCTTAACTTATCATCATTACCCGATGAAACAGAGTCATCTGAATTACCATCAATATGATATACACCTTTTTCATTCTCACCTGATGAGAAATATCCCTGTGTTGCTATACCAAAGCTTGATAAAGCATACGACTTTCCGTTAATTGTAAATGATGAAGCCATATCATTCTTCATAGTATTGATAATACTGCTTAAAGTATCATCCTTTCTAAGCAGTGAGTCCTTAATCTTAGTCTCCCACTTTTCAACTTCATCATCTGTCATTGCGGACTTTTCATCATCTGTAAGTGGTTCATATCCCTTAGAGCTGTCTGCATTATAAGCTTCATCCATTGACTTAATCAGCTTATTATAATCTGTAAACATATCTTTAATAGACTTATAGATTGCATCTACATCTGTATCTGTAGTTATTGTAACCTGCTCATCATCCTTAGTCTTAGCGGTTACCTGTATTGTAAGACCATTAATCGAATAGTTATTGCTATTACTTGTAAATGTAGCACCATTAAGTTCAATCTCTGAATCTTGTCCTATTTTTCTTGATGCACCCTTAGAAAACTTATGTGTTGCGTTAATCATATCATAGCTATTCTTTGCTTTGTTCTGATACTGTGTTGTAAGTTCTGCCTTAATCTTAGTATTCCTGTCAGCAGTCTCAGCAGCTATATTGGCAACTCCAGCAGCTGAATCTGTCTCTTTTAGAGCTGATACAGTTGTCTTGCCATCTTTCACCTCAATATTAACATAATTTTTAAGGTCTTCCATTGATTTCTTAGCTGTATCGTAGTTAGCTATGTCTGATTTAAGTGTTTCTACAGAACTTGTAAGGGTTTTATACTGTTCTTTTTCTTCAGCTGTAAGTTTACTTTCATCAAAATCACTATCATTATCTCCGCCTTTGCCTTTTAAAATAAGTGCATCAAGCTGTGCCTGTTTTGATGTAAGCTGTGCCTTAGCATTATCTTCAGCTGTGACACCTGTATCTGACATATATTTAGTATTAAAACTATCAACTGTAGCAGAAGCTTTACTATATGCTGCAAGCTTTTCCTGTGCTACTGTATCAAAGCTTATCTTATTACTCTCATAAGCACTATTAATAATATCATCAAGTGCTGATGTATATGTACCATCCGCAGCATTATAATAGCCAGCCCATTTTGTATACTCTGCTGTAGATGTCTTATCATCTGTATAAAGTCCCAATTCATACAAAGAGTCTCTACCAGCTGTATCATTAGCTACTAATGAGAAATCGCCATCTTTACCCGAAGTCTTGGAACTTATAAAGAATCTCTGGTTCGCCTCATCGAAGCTTGCCTGCACACCAGCATCCTTAAGCTTTACTAAGAACTGGTTAACTGTCATATCATCTGTAAGTTCTATATTAGTTGACTTACCATCAACAGAAAGTGTAACATTTCCCTGTCCTGACGTCTTATTTGTTATAGCTGATAACTTGCTTGAACCTGTTATCTTTGATGTGCTGTCTGATTTATTAGTAACTTCACCACCTGTAAGATAACCTGATGATGCAAGTTCATTAACCTTTAATGTCTGGTCTCCGGCTACAGCACTTGAACTTGCTGTAACTGTAGCTACACTTGAATTAGATACAGTTGACTTCTTAAGGCTGTATGCTTTACCAAATCTCGCTGATGAAAGCTTTCCACTATAAAAGCTATATATGCTTGTATTCATAGTCTTCCACTTTTCCTGTTTCCAGGAAAGCTTAGTCTGAGCCTTTACAAGATTGTCTTTCTTTAACTGATATCCTGATACAAGTGCTGTTACAAGCGACTCTGTATCCATACCTGAAACCATACCTGATAATCTTATTGGCATAATATTACCTCCTATCTTTTCTCATCAACAAGGATACCAGCAAGCTCCCAGGCTTTTGCAAGCATTTCAAGAGCCTTCTCTGATGGTATCTCCTTGATGACTTCATCAGTGTCCTTATCTTTAATCTTAATAGTAATACGGTTAGTTGGCTCATTATAACCAAATTCTGCTATTGTATTTCTATTAATTACTTTCTGTATATCTTTGAGTTCCTTGATACTTGCTTCTTTCTTCTCATTCTGCTGTGCAAGATTAGATTCGCCATTGTCAGCACCACTCTTCTGTGTATTTGTTATCTGCACTGTCGATACTGTACTGACTTTACTATCTGCTGTCATCTCCTTCGCTGCTGTATCAGAAGAAGTCTGAACATTAACCTTATTAATCTGTGTTGCCTGAACTGCCTGATTATGGTAATTGGCAGCCATGCTCATTTTATCAATTCCCATTATCTTTCACCTCCGTGTGGTTGTAAAAAATGTTCTCAAACCGATATTAACCAATATTACAATTCTGCAATATATATCCTAGTGCAGTAAAGAAATCCTTTTCCCGTATTTATTGCACTTTACTCAGTTTCTAAACCCTATATCGGCATTCTAATACCATAATATAACATTATATATTAATTATATTTATTGTAAACCATTGCAATCGTTATAATAAATGTAACTATCATTTCTTAAAGAGCTGGTTAAGTGCCTTAACATCAATTGCCTGTTGTGTAGCTTCCTTATTAGCATCCTTTATCTGTACATATACTTCTTTTCTGTATATTGGAACAGACTTAGGTGCTGTTATTCCAAGCTTAACCTGATCTCCTTTAATCTCAATAACTGTGACTTCTACGTCATCGTTAATTATTATAGCTTCATCTTTTTTCCTTGATAATGCCAGCATTCTACTCACCTTTCCTTTCTTCAAGAATTGAATAAATAGGATATCTGACTTCATAATCATTGTTGTCGGCTATAAGCTGTACACCCTTTAATGTATCAGCATTGACAATGATTGGAGCTTTGAAATTAATTGTCATCTTAGTAATATCTGCCGGAACAGTAAGTACACAAAACACTATAAGATCAGCTTCTTTAATATCACTTCCAAGAGCCTTTAACATCTCATCTTCAACTATCGGATCATAGTCTTCTTTAATAAGCTCCGGCTTTAACATTGGAAGAGCAAGTTCTGGCTCATCTAATGACTGTAACCACATTATTGATGCCTCATCGCCCTTATCCACATCGTATATAAGTGTAAACTTTTTACAGTCCTCAAAGCCAATAACCCCAAGGTCAAATGTTATAATCTTCTCATCATCAATATCAATCGTTCCAAACCATCTAGTATCTACCTTCACCTTAATACCCTCCATTAAAACACTTTGATTATCATTTTCTATCCAATAAAATCAAGTAATGTCTGCTGTACTACCTTGCTTGCTGCTGACAGTGCCGCATTATATACAAGCTGGGCAGAAGTATAAGATATAACAACCTCCTCAAGGTCAATATCTTCATTCTCAGACTTAAGACTTGTAAAATTAGTCTTCTGTTCTGTGAGTCTTGACTTAGTAAGGTCAAGTCTTGTAATTCTGTTACCCACATCAGCCTTGGCATTAGAAATCTGTTCCTGATATCCCTGCATCTGCCCGATACCACTCTCAAAAGCTTTAGTCATCTGGCTTTTTGCTAATTCATGCTGCTTAGTAAGTCCTTCAAGAATATCACTTAAACTCTTCTGGTCTGCATCTGATGAATATCTTTCCTCTTTCATCATACTTTCAACCTTTGACATCTGGCTCTCTATATCAAGAACATTCTGTACTGCTGATGTGAGGTCATCTATATTTCTTCCAAAATATATATTAAACGCTTCATCTGCCTGAGTATTAACCTTTAACTTCTGTGTAAAATTAATATTATACTCTATATCTTCATCCTTCTTAGCATAAGTAACGCCTGTAACATTATCAACACAGTCAAAATACATTGTTGGATTAACATCACCCTTTTTGAAATTAGATTTATCATACTGCACTGAGAATGAATTGCTTGTATATACGTCCTTATATACATTTTCTCCAAGAAGAACTTCACCAACCTGTGAATTAATAACTATCTCATCATCACCTGGTATATAATTAGTATCTGATGTAAATGATACTGTAACTGCATTGCCACTTCCATCACTAAAGAAGTTACCTGTAACGCCTGTTATATTACCATTGGCATCTGTATTAGTTGTAACACCTGTAACTGCATTACCATCTGCATCTGTTACTGATATTGTTCCGTCTGTGTTCTTAGTTATTGAAGCCGTATTGCCCTGACTGTCTGTAATCTTAAATGTTCCATTAGCATCAACCTCTGAATAAGCAAGCTGTAATCTGTGTACTGTCTGCACATTTGGTGTAATAATCTTGCCATTAGCATCTTTTTTAACTGACAGATTCATAATATCATCATTAGAATAGGCATTAGTATATACAGTCTTACTGCTAAGTGCATCTCTTGTAAAGTTCTGTGTTATTGTATAGTCCACATCCTTAGCATCTGCATCTGACTGATATGTCAGAGGCTTGTCTGTTGCATAACCTGTGAATACATATCTTCCAGCATAATCTACATCTCCCTGTGTATAGAATGAATCCTTTAGCTTATTAAGTGTCTCAACAATTGTATTACGTTCCGAAGGAGAATAAGAATCTGTTGCACCCTGATTACAATAGCTGTAAAGCTGTGATACTATATTGTAACTCTGGTCAAGAGCATCGTGTGTTACCGAAAGCCATGATGAAGCATCTGGTATATTCTTATTAATATACTGTGTAACCTGATCAAGACTTGAACGAAGTCTTAATGCTCTGATTGCAATAATTGGGTCATCAGAAGGCTTGTTAATCTTCTTCTGTGTAGATAACTGTGTATCCATTGTATTAATCTGACTTTTATTAGTCTGTATATTAGCTATAGAGCTGTTTATCATCATCTGATTAGTTATTCTCATACTATTCCTCCATTCATTTACAGATATGCTATGTGAACTAATTATAAGCCCGTCTGGTTAATAAGCTTGTCGTATATCTCGTTCATAACCGACATCATCTTAGAGTTAAGATTGTAAGCCTGCTGGAACTTCATAAGATCCATAGCTTCTTCATCAGTATCAACACCCATAACCGATAATCTCTGGTTCTGAATTGTTGTCTTCATATTATTATAGTTAGAAAGAAATGTCTTAGCCTTACTTGAATCAATTGATACATCACTGACAATACTTTCAAGGAAGTAAGCACCTGTACCACCATCAAATATCTTTTTCTTCTGAAGTGCATTAATCTGTTCAATCAGATCGCACTGTGATTCGCCGTCCCCTACATTTGACTTTGTCGCAAGCTTATCAGCATCCTCTAAAAGAGCCGAATTAACAGATACTGTTGTTGCTGTAAGAACTCCAGAACCATCCTGAACAACAAAAAGTGGTATACCTTTATTCTTAGCATCAGTTGTATCCGCATCTGATACATAGCCACTTTCAAATATGCTGTTAACTGCCTGTGCAAATGTCTGTATAAACGTATTAAGCTGTACCTGATAATATGGAACACCCTTATAATTAATATTCTCGCCTGCCTGTGCATTAGTCTCTGTTACGATATTACCATCAATATCTGTCTTGTATGTTCCATCATCATTCTTAGCATAAGACTCAATCTCTCCATTACAGCCATCTCTTATATCTATAAGTGCTTTTAACTGTCCTCCAAGTGAGTCACTGTATATATTAAAATCAGATCCGTCATTCCACTTTATATCATAAAGTCCATCTGCATCGCTTGTATTTCTTACTTCACCTCTTGCCACAACCTCTAATGTCCTGTAACTGTAATCATTAACAAGTGACTGTCCATTAATTGTTATCTGGAATGATGTAAGACCATTCTGGATTTCTGTCTCGCTTACTGTTATATTAACTGCCTTTGAAAGCTCATCAACTAATGCATTTCTCTGGTCACGAAGATCATTAGCATCACCATAGCACGCCTCAATCTGGTTAATCTGCTTATTAAGTGCTGTTATGTTCTGTGCAAGTGTATTAATATGCTCAACAGTATCCTTTACTTCGTTATTGGCATCTGCCTGTACATTTCTTAAGTTATTAGCTAATGTATTAAAGTAATCTGTCATACTCTTGGCATTATTAATAAGCTGGTTCTTTGCAGAAGTGTCAGCTGGTGTAATTGTAAGCTGGTTAACTGCATCAAAGAAATTGCCGTATTCCTTTGAGAAACCTGAAAGAAGAAATTCATTAAGATAATCCTCAACCTGTGTCATATAATTATTCTTAGCTTCGTACTGTCCATAGTTAGCACAGTTGTTACGATATTTCTCATCATAATAAGAATCTCTTGTCTGTTTAATCTCTACAACATTAACACCTGAACCAATTGTTCCGTATGTTGAATATGTTCTTAAAGCATCTGATGCCTGTAAAAGCACGCTCTGCTTAGTATATCCATCAGTATTAATATTAGAAAGGTTGTGTGCTGTTGTTGTAATAGATGTCTGTGCCGCCTGAAGTCCTTTGTATGAGATTGATAATCCAAAAAATGTAGATGCCATATTAACTCTCCATTCTGCACCTTTATACCAGTGCATTATTTACATTGTTGTATTAAACATCAATTATAATTCAATATAATCTGTAATTAATATAATCAAGAACCAAGTGATGTAACAAGATGTTCTATCATCTCACTTACAACATTAATATATCTTGATGCCGCATTATATGCGTGCTGATATTTTATCATCTTCTCAAGTTCTTCATCTGAAGATACACCTGATGTCTGTAATCTCTGGTTATCATAACCATCAACCATTGATGTCTGGTTATTAACAAATCTTGAAAGTACCTTACCAACTGTAGCAAACTCACCTATATAATCATTATAGAATGAATTAAAGTCTGCCTTGGCATATGAATCAGGATTAAGCGATGCGAACTTTTTGCTGAATGCATCAATAAGTTCATTAGCTTTAGAAAAATCTTCCTTGCCCTGTATTGTTGATAATGGAATTCTGTCAACATGCTGTGAAGCTTCTGGATTAACTAAAAGCTTACCAAGTGTATAATCTGTTTCATAATCTGCTGTGTTAAGATTATTACGGACATAAGTCTTAGTTCCGTCTGCCGCTGTTATCTGGATGTATCTTTCTGTTCCCTCTCTCTTGAACAATTCAACACCCATAGTCATATCCTTATCCATACCGAAACCAGCCTTGTCTGTGTCAAGTACAGAATACTTCATATTATCAATATTCTCAGCTGTTGTTCCTGCCTGGTCAACATAAAGCTTCTCACCTGATGAATAACTGTAAGTTCCATCACCATTGGCAACACCTTTAACTTCCTTACCATATCTGTCATAAAGTGTTGCATTAACTGAAGCATTATATATGTACTCATCAGCCTGTAATACATTACCGTCATTATCTGTAAGCTCTTTTGTTGTTTCTATTGTCTTTTCTGGACAAAGAATATCATTAAGGGAAGTAACTATTCCATTAACAAGCTTATCAAATCCAGCTATCGCACTAAGTATTGCTGATGGTTCAATATATTTGTTGTAATATTCCTGCTTCTCGTTATATGCATCCATTGCATCATTATAAGCCTGAAGTCCGTCTGCTGTTGTAAGATCGTAATCTTCCTTCTCCGGCATAACAGGTACATCTGTATAATTAACTTCTATAGAACCTCTTGCTACTAAAAGACCTTTGAGTTCTCCCTTGTCTGTATCCTTCATATTATTAATATTAGAAAGATTAAATACATCCCTGTCATAACCTGGCCAGATTGGGATTAACAGTGCACTATTATCAACCTGTCTTGTTCCCATCTCAGTAACCTGTGCCGATGTAACAAATGGTACATTCTCAGCAGTTACAATCACCTCACCATGTTCATTCTCATAATAATCAAAATCAATATAACCACTTAATTCATCTAACGCATTATCTCTTGTATCTCTTAAATCATTAGCACGTTCACCACTTCCAGATTCAACCTTGGCTATCTCTTTATTAAGGTCATATATCTTTTGTCCAAGATTGTTAATCTTATTTACCATATTATTAATATCTGTGTTAAGAGTTACCTGATAATCCTTAAGCCCAGCATATATTGCTTCAGACCTGTCTATAAATGCTGTTGCATTCTGGATAAGTGAAGATCTTGCAATTGTACTTGTTGGATTCTTAGTAAGTTCATTAATTGCGTTATACAGATTCGTTATCTGTGTCTGGTATGTAACGCCCTGCATTTCTCCAAATAAATCTTCTACTTCTTCTACTGCCTTATACTGGCTTTCATAATATCCAAGTCTTGCATTCTCTGTTCTGTATGACTTATCTATAAAATCATTTCTTATTCTGCTTATAGCATCAACATCAACACCAAGTCCACACTTGCCTGTGCTGTTTCCTGTTCCGAACACATTAACATACGTACTGTCTGCAAATGTAATCTGCTGTCTTGTGTATCCTGTTGTATTAACATTTGACAGATTGTGTGCCGTTGTATTAAGTGCTGTCTGTGATGTTTTAAGTCCTGACGCTCCTACCATAAGCGATGCCATTCCGTTAGCCATAATTCCTCCATATCCTAAACCCAGAAAAAAATCACATTCTCAAAGAAAAATCCCAATTCATTCCTTTGAAAATGTGACCCTTAATTCCGAATAATATTACTTAATCTATATTGTGTAATAATCAGAGTCAATCCATTTCTTCTGATTATTAGTCCGGATTATATTTATTGTTTTGCATCAAATCCTGTCGCTCCAGTAATCCCCTGTTCCTCATAAGCTGTTCTTCCATAATTGGAAGTCTGTGGATCCATAACTGAATTCTTGGCAAGATCAAGCTCAAACTGTATCATATCCATTGATTCCTTGAGAAGCAGCTTATTATTATCATTAACTGTTGTAAGCTGGTTCAAAGTTCTTTTAAGTCTGAGATATACTTCTTCTAGTGCATCGTGCTCTTTAGGCTTCTTCTCAAGTATCTGTACTATATGTTCCACTCTTATCTGCTCATATGGAAGCCTTAGTATCGAGCATATCTCTTTCACATCTTCCTGTCTTTTCTGTTCAACGGTTTCAAGTTCTTCTATTAACTTCTGTTCCTGTAGGAATATCTTTTGTAATTCATCAACATCTCCCTTAACAATTGCGGAAGTCTTATCATTGGACAAGTCCAGAAGCTTATTATATCCTGTATCCTCATTATTCAAATCATCGATTAATAAATCTATTAAACTTGCCATACTTTAACCTCACTAAAATGTTAATGTTGAAATTCTGTCAAGTATCTTATCCGCAACATCTTCAGAACTTATATTATATGTTCCGGCCTGAATACGTGCCTTAACATCATTAACCATATCCATTCTGACATCTGATGTAGAAGCCACTGCTGACTTCGCTACCTGATACAGCTTAGCTGTATCTGAAATCTCATACTTGTCATTCTCTTTCTTATTAGTAACAACCTTATTATTCTTAGAATAAGAACTTGTCTTATATATCTGACTCACAGCATTATAAGCATCTATACGCATACTTACCGCCTCACTTTCTATCTTCAAAGTCTTGTAAGAACCGTTATCAAAGGTGTCTGCAACAAATATTCCAGTCCTTAACTGCCTTATTACAGCTCAGTTCTCTGCTTTATGATTAAGTTATCGGTAATAATCTGTTATCTCTTAACCCCATTTTATAATTAATTTAGATACAAATACAATTAGTTCTTATCAAGAAATCTCATCTTGGCATCTGCTGACGATAATCTCTTTTCCATATGTTCAACAGCGGCATTAGACTCACCATACATTGAGCCAAGATTATTTGCCATTTTATTCTTACATCTTTCACAGAAACGCCCGCTTCTTATAGATGCTCCACATCTCTCACAGGTAATTCCAATTGGAGAATCGTCTGCAATTACAAGCCTTTCATCTCTTATCCACTGTTCGATCTGTCTTGTGCTTACATCACATTCTTCTGCAACCTCTGTCATAGTTGCGTTATGGTGATCCTGTATGTATTCCTTAACCTCAAGATACTTTTCCTCTAGCTTCTCTATACAATTAGGGCAAAGATTACGATATGGACCTCCTATATAATTATATAATTTGCCACAGCCTCTGCAATTTCTTACTTCCATAATATTCCTCCGTTCTTGTTACCTGTATTCAAAATCCTCTGCCAACGCAGAGTGTAACAGCATATACTTCTTTTACTCCTGCCCTCTTAAGACATTCTGCACACGCATCAATAGTTGTTCCCGTTGTATATATGTCATCTACTATTAATACTTTATTATATATTATAACATTATCAGCTATTTTAAAAGCCTTTTGAAGATTTTTAGTTCTCTGGATATCATTAAGATCTTTCATCGGGCTTGTGGCCCTTGTTCTAATCAGACTATGTTCATTGTATTCTATATCAAGCTTCTTACTAAGGCTTTCCGCTATAAGTCCTGCCTGATTATAGCCTCGTGACTTTAATTTGGATACATGAATTGGGACCGGCATAATCACATCAGGCTGCCACATATTTATTACATCACCGTACCTGCCTGATATTTCATCTGCGTATACCTCTGCATATTCACGCTTATTATGATATTTAAAATTATAGATAGATTGTTTTATCCCCTCTGAATACTCATACACACTCACTGCCTGATTAAACAAATGCTGTTTATCCGTGCAGTCCTTACAATATTCCCTGTTATCGTCCTCTAATGCTTTGCCGCATTTAAGGCATGCAGGTTCTTTAATATATGTTATATATTTAAGACACCACGGACATATATTCATCTTCCTGTTATCAATAACAGGCCTGGGATTTGAACATATCGGACACGCAGGCGGAAACAATATATCTTTCACACCCGCTGCTATCCTTTTATATATTATGTCGTATTTATTCAATATTTTTTATTTCCTTTATCCTCTCATCTAAAGACGAATATCTTCTTGTTTCAGATACATTTTCTGCCATCTGGTTAAAAATTCGTTCATCACCTATCATACATACACACTTTCTTGCCCTTGTAACAGCCGTATAAAGTATGTTTCTGTTCATAAGCATCCTTGGCCCCTGATACATCGGTATTATAACCGCAGGATATTCACTTCCCTGTGCCTTGTGTACAGTTATCGCATATGCAAGTTCAAGCTCGTCAAGCTGTGTAAACTCATAATCAACATATCTTCCATCTTCAAATTTGACAGTAACACTCTGATTATAATTGTTGATATCATCAATAATTCCAGTATCACCATTAAACACTCCACTGCCTTGCTCTACCGCAATGCCATAGCGGCTCTTTTTCTCCCATTCGAGCTGATAGTCATTCTTAATCTGCATAACCTTATCGCCCTCACGGAATATTGTATCGCCAACTTTCTTCTCCATTTTGCCACTGTCCGGCGGATTAAGATATTCCTGCATTACAGTGTTAAGCCTGTCAACTCCGACAGATGATTTTCTTGATGGTGTCAAAATCTGAAGTTCACTCACATCTGCATTAACATACTTTGGAAGCTTCTCACTTATAACAGTCTTCATAGCCGCAATTATTGCATCTGGTCCATTTCTATGTATAAACAGGAAATCCTTACTGTATTTATTAAGTGTCACCTTATCGCCTTTATTAATCTTATGGGCATTAGTTATAATCTCGCTCTCAGCCGCCTGCCTGAATATCTTTTCAAGCTTAACAACAGGAAAGCACTCAGATGCTATTATGTCTTTAAGAACATTTCCTGGTCCAACACTTGGAAGCTGGTCAACATCACCTACAAGTATAAGTCTTGTTCCAACTGCTACTGCTTTAAGAAGCGAATTCATAATATTAATATCAACCATTGACATCTCATCTACAATTATTACATCTGCTTCCAACGGGTTGTCTTCATTTCTGTCAAAGCTCATTCCAAGGCTTGATGTCTGATTTTTCTTGTCTTCTTTATCAGCCATAGTGCTTCCAACTATTTCAAGAAGTCTGTGAATTGTCTGTGCCTCAAAACCACACGTTTCTGTCATTCTCTTGGCAGCTCTTCCCGTCGGTGCCGCAAGCCTTATCTCAAGACCTTCCATCTCAAAATATTTAATTATCGTATTAATTGTTGTTGTCTTACCGGTTCCCGGTCCACCTGTTATTATAACAAGTCCGTTAAGTGCAGCTTTTACAACAGCTTCTTTTTGTATGTCATCAAGCACAATGCCCTCTGATCGTTCAATCCCTGCTATTCTGTTATTGACCTCGTTGATATTTTCATCGCATTTTATATCAAGTCCTGCCAATGCCCTTGCAACATTCTGTTCCATATAGAAATACATCGCAGAATACACATTTTTAGATTCCCCCTCTGTTCTTACAACAATCTTCTTATCTATAGCAAGATCCATAAGAAACTTATCATAATCAGCAATGTCAATAAGCAGAAGTGATGACACCTGCCTCTTTAATTCTTCATAAGGAAGATACACGTGTCCCTGCAATGCCGCCTGATTAAGACAGTAGAACATTCCACTTCTTATTCTGAACTCCGAATCAACCTTAATTCCAACTCTGGAAGCAATCTCATCAGCCGTCTTAAAGCCTACGCCCTCAATATCATCAGCCAGCCTGTACGGATTTTGTTCTATGATTGTGTAAATATCATTGCCATATCTTTTAAATATTTTATTGGCTAAATTCATCTGGATTCCATAATTCTGCAGAAACATCATCGCACGACGCATATCGTGCTTATCCGCAAGCTGGTTAGCAATGTCCATTGCTTTAGCTATGCTTATCCCTTTAATCTCTGCAAGACGTTCTGGTTCATCTTCCATAATGCGGAATGTATCATCGCCAAATGTATCTACTATACGTTCAGCCATCTTGCTGCCTATTCCTTTAACTGCACCAGAACTTAGATAACGCCTCACTGACTCCTTGTCCGCCGGCGCCTTGAATTCATAAGAAGAAATCTTAAACTGCATATAATATACTGCGTGTTTGACAAATTCGCCATTCGCAGTAATAAATTCACCTGTGTTGATATAACTTAACGTACCAACACAGGTGACATCTTCACCCTGATATATTATCTCAAATACTGTATATCCATTGTCTTCATTACGATAAATTATATTATCTATAAATCCTTCAACGTATTTAACAGACTCGTAATCCAATCTGCTTCCCTCTCTTTAATAATATATTAATATTAAAACCACATTGTGTTTAATAAAACCGTCCACTTAAAACACACTGCAATCTATAAATCTGAAGAATAATTACGCTTCATCTGTTCATATAATGTCTGGGCTATTCCAAGTCCTTTCCCATTATTAGACTCTGTAAATACTTCTGCGTAGTTCTTTATCATCTCATCGCCAAAGTAACTTCCCATTGTACTCATAGCCGAATCCGAACTGCCTGAAATAGATGCCATACTGCTGAATAAAGATGAGTCGTCGTCATCATCTGCATCTATCTTAGCCATTTTCTGCATTGACTTTAACATCTGCTCAACAAAGTAGCTTTCAAAGTCCTTGCACACGCTCATAAGTTCATCGTCTGATGCCTGTGAGAAATCTGTACTTGTAAGCTTATCACTAAGCTGTGATGAAGTTTTATCATATGTATCTGCATAACTTGTACTTATTGATGTTGAATAATCCATACCTATTCTCCCTTGTCATTACTGCAAATCATATCTATTTTATTTATCTCTTTAATGAGTTAGCCTGTTCCATCATTGTATCTGATGTTGTGATTGCCTTAGAACATAACTCATATGCTCTCTGTGCTGTAATAAGGTTAACCATCTCTGTTGCCACCTGTACATTTGACGCTTCAAGATAATTCTGCTTTAACTGACTCTTCTTAGCAACTCCGTCAGTCTCCTCATTCATTGGAACTCCTGATGCTTCAGTCTCTGCAAGATAGTTACCACCAAGCTTATCAAGACCTGATGGATTAGCGAACTGGAAAAGTCCTATCTTAACACCTATATTAGCAAGATTACCATCTTCACCTGGATACATAAGGTCACCCTCTGATGATACCTTAATATTAGCCGCATTATAATCTGATGATAATACGATTGGCTGTCCATCTGTGCTAAGTACAGGATAACCATCTGCTGTACATAACATCATTCCTTCTGTTGCTGTTGAGAAGTAGAAATTACCATTACGTGTATATACTGTCTCACCTTCTTCATTCTGTACAGCAAATAATCCGTCACCACTAATCGCAAAATCAGTTGAGCTGTCACTTGCATTCATAGCACCCTGTGTAAAATGTGATGTAACTGACGCAACTCTTGCACCAAGTCCTACCTGTGCAGCTACCGGCTTATATTCTCCATTCGCAGATGTTGTTCTCGACTGGAGATTCTGATATAATAATGATTTAAATTCTGTTGATTCTGACTTATAACCGACCGTATTAACATTAGCCAGATTATTAGATATTGTATCTACACTTGTCTGCTGTGCCATCATTCCTGATGCAGCAGTCCATAATGATCTCATCATAATCTTATCCTCCTATGTGATTACAATTCGGAAATACTTACCATCTTGCCAAGCATTTCATCAATCGAATTAACAATCTTCTGATTACTTTCAAATTCTCTTGCTATGTTAATCATATCGACCATTTCTGATACAACATTAATATTAGATGTTTCAAGATACCCCTGATTAACACTTGCTGTTGAATCTTTAAATGTTGCACCGTCTACAGCTCTGTAAAGATTTTCTCCATATGCTTCTATGTAATCATAATCTTCAAAATCTACAATTCCAAATGTATCTACATACTGTCCGTCTGCATATATTCTTCCTGTAGAATCAACTGTAAGCTTGGATATGTCTGTTGGAAGAACGATTGGATCTCCACTCTCTCCAAGCACATAATCACCATCCTTGGTAACCAGATAGCCTTCGCTGTTCATCTGGAACGATCCATCCCTGGTATAAAGTGTTGATGTCTCACCTGCTTTGTTAGTGAATGATATAGAGAAAAAGCCATCGCCTGCAAGTGCAAAATCATAAGAACTCTCAGTATTCTTTAAAGAACCCTGATCCCAGCTTCTGTAAGTTTCTCCTATCTTTACTCCAAGACTCATCTTGCCTATATTCTGATTCATATAACCAACTGTCTCATCTTTAACCTTAATCCCATATACTGAATCAAAGCTCTGGGTAGTCATACCCTCTTTCTTGTAACCTGTTGTTGTAGAATTTGCCAGATTATTAGATACAATGTCCAGTCTCTTCTGCTGATTCACCAATCCAGTATAAGCAGTATATAAACCTCTTACCATACCTGACCCCTTTTCTTAAATCTATTCTTCTCTGTATCCTGAAAGGAATTCAATAAACTTACCAGTTCCTATAGCAACTGCTGTCATAGGGTCTTCTGCTGTCATTGTGTTAATTCCTGTCTTAGACTCTATAAGATCTTCAAGACCTGAAAGAAGACTTCCGCCTCCTGTAAGAACAATACCTCTGTCTGCAATATCAGAGGCAAGTTCTGGAGGTGTCTTTTCTAATACGCTGTGTACAGCTTCAACAATCTGTGAAGTAGCTTCTCTTAATGCTTCTTCTGTCTCTTCAGATGTAACTTCAACTGTCTTTGGAAGACCTGTAACAAGATTACGTCCTCTTACATTCATTGTAACTACTTCTGGTCTTGGATACGCTGATCCTATCTTTATCTTAATATCTTCGGCTGTTCTTTCACCGATAAGAAGGTTGTGCTTCTTTCTCATATATCTAACAAGTGCTTCATCGAAATCATCACCTGCAATCTTTATAGATGTACTAACAACAGTACCTCCAAGTGAAATAACAGCGATATCTGTAGTACCACCACCGATATCAACTATCATATTACCGCAAGGTCTTGAAATATCAATACCTGCTCCAATAGCTGCCGCAATTGGCTCTTCGATAATTGCAACTTCTCTTGCTCCTGCCTGAAGAGTTGCATCCTCAACCGCCTTCTTCTCAACTTCTGTAACTCCTGATGGAACACATACGCTTATTCTAGGCTTCTTTAACATTCTTCTACCAATTGCTTTCTGAATGAAATATTTAAGCATCTTTTCTGTTACTGTGTAATCAGAAATAACGCCCTGACGAAGAGGTCGTACAGCGACAATATTACCAGGTGTTCTACCAAGCATAAGTCTTGCTTCCTCTCCGATAGCTTTAATCTTATTAGTATCTCTGTCAAAGGCAACAACTGATGGCTCTTTTAACACAACACCCTTTCCTTTTATATATACAAGAATACTTGCAGTACCTAAATCAATACCAATATCAGTAGATAACATACTGTTCTCCTCCCTAATCTTCTATAATTATCCAATCTATTACATAATTCTGTTAAAGCACTATACATTAAATACTATAAGTACTATACATTGTAAAATGCTATACTATATTAAGTATAAAATACTATATACCAGCATCACACTTTAACTTTTCCAACAATTATATCTTGTTAATATACCTGCTATCAAAAACATTTTTCATAGCTAATCAACATTATATACATAAATACAGAATTTTAAAAGTCCTAAACGCTAAAAAAAGAAAAAATTTTTTAAAAGCATAAAATAGCATTAGATTTGTGTTTCATATTCTTGATATAACACCGAAATAATCAAGAACTCACATTATGCCAAAACCTACATAGCAGAAAATTTACATTTGCATTCTTACAAAAAATCAAAATATGGCGGATACATTTTACTAATTCTAAAATGTATCCGCCATATATCCATTATAATTATATTAATTCCTATAATTTAACTAATTAAATCCATCCAATTATATCTTTATTAAAGATACTTCTTAAGTGCATCAACCTTATCTAACTGCTCCCAAGGAAGGTTAAGATCTGTACGTCCAAAGTGGCCATAGCTTGCTGTCTGCTTGTAGATAGGTCTTCTTAAGTCAAGCATCTTGATAATTCCGTTTGGTCTTAAATCGAAGTTCTCTCTTATGATTTCTACAATCTTCTCATCACTTAACTTACCTGTGCCAAATGTATCAACACATATAGATGTTGGATGTGCAACACCTATAGCATATGAAAGCTGGATTTCACATCTGTCGGCGATACCTGCTGCAACTAAATTCTTAGCTACATAACGGGCTGCGTATGCTGCCGAACGGTCAACCTTAGTGCAGTCCTTACCAGAGAAAGCTCCACCACCATGTCTTGCAGCTCCACCGTAAGTATCTACGATAATCTTTCTACCTGTAAGGCCTGAATCCCCATTTGGACCACCTATAACGAAACGTCCTGTTGGATTGATGAATATCTTAGTATCTGCATCTACCATAGCCTGGTCAACGATTGCATCGATAACATACTTCTTGATATCTTCGTGAATCTGTTCCTGTGTTACATCCGGTGCATGCTGTGACGAAACAACAATTGCATCAAGACGGATTGGCTTGTTGTTCTCATCATATTCAACAGTTACCTGTGTCTTTCCATCTGGTCTTAAGTAGCTTAATGTACCGTCCTTGCGAACCTTTGTAAGCTGCTTGGAAAGCTTCTGTGCAAGTGCTGCTGAGTATGGCATATATTCTTCTGTCTCGTTAGTAGCATAACCAAACATCATACCCTGATCTCCAGCACCAAGGTCATCATCTTCCTTATCTACACCTTCCTTAGCTTCAAGTGCCTTATCAACACCCATAGCTATATCTGCTGACTGCTTATCAAGTGCAACCATAACAGCACAAGTATTACCATCAAAGCCTTTTTCTGAACTATCGTAACCAATCTCTACAACTGTATCACGTACAATCTGAGGAATATCAACATTTGCCTTAGTTGTAATCTCACCCATAACCATAACAAAACCTGTGTTAGTAAGTGTCTCGCAGGCTACTCTTGAATATGGATCCTGTGCATAAAGTGCATCAAGCACTGCATCTGAAATCTGGTCGCAGATTTTGTCAGGATGTCCTTCAGTTACTGATTCTGATGTAAATAATCTTTTTTCCATTCTTTGTCTTTCTCCTTCTTAATATCTAATCCTTTAGTCACTGTGATTAATATCACTTATCATCCTTGGTGTTTCCGACTTTTTAAATGTAATAGCAAAAACCGGAGCCCCCTAAGGGACCCCGATTGTTTATCTCGAAATCCTCTCATTGTTCGAATTCTCTCGCTCAGGTTGGCACCTTCCTAAAAAGGGGTTGCCGGGCTTCATAGATCCTATGTATCTCCACCACTCTAAATAAGGGATATAATCATTATTTAATTAACCGCATATAGATACTACACAATTGATGCTAATACGTCAAGTCTAATTGACTTTTTTATATATTAAATTTATAATATTTTTATCATTTAATCGTAATATGATTACTAATATTCAAGCCGTATAAGAGGATTTAACTAATGAATGAACTTACAATATTTATATTTGATGCGGAAGAAGGAATGGAACTTTCCCGTGACGTAATACTTAATGACGGTTCTGTCCTTTTGACAAAAGGAACTATCCTTAATCTTGACCTCATTTCAAGAATTTCAGGACATCACATTCTTGAAATATCTGTATATGATAAGACTAAGACTGATTCTGCCACAGATAACCGTACTATAAGTAGAATTTCTGCTGTAGACGAAACTAAAGAAGCTGCCAAAGCCGCTGATGATGAGAATACCAAATACTACGAAACTGTCCGTAACTCAGAAGAATTCAAGACATTTGAAGAACATTACAATGAACATATTGACAATTTCAAAGATGACTTAAAGAAGTTAATCTCATCTGATGATGAAGTTGACACAAAATCTTTAGTCAAAAATACTATTGACATCGTTGCTGAGTCTAACAACTCATTACAGTTATTTGATATGCTTCACGCTATGCGTGACGTTGATGACCTTACATATGTCCACTCTATGAATGTCGCTTTAATCGCTTCTGTCATTGGCAAATGGATGGGCTACAATCAGGAGAAGATTAAGGTGCTTACACTCGCTGGACTTATGCACGATATTGGTAAGCTCCTTATACCCGAGAAGATTCTTAACAAGCCCGGAAATCTTACTGATAACGAATACGAAATCATGAAAAAGCACGTCAACTTAGGTTACGAGCAGGTTAAGAACAAGTTTATGCCTATGTCTGTTAAGGAAGCTATTCTTCTCCATCACGAAAAATGTGACGGAACTGGTTATCCTTTCGGACTCAAGAGCGATAAAATACCTGAAACAGCCAAGATTATTGCAATAGCTGATGTATATGATGCAATGACTTCAAGCCGTATATACAGAGCTCCTATATGTCCATTTGAGGTAGTACGCCTTATGTATGAAGACGCATTTACCAAGTTTGACCCTGTATTTGCAATACCTTTCCTTAAAAATGTAGCTTCATCTTACATTCACACTGATGTACGTCTGTCTGACGGACGTGTAGGAAAGGTTATACTTATTAATGACAGTGCACTTCATAAGCCAGTTGTGCAGGTTGATGGGGAATATATTGATCTTTCTAAGAAGAAGGATTTGAGTATTACGGCACTGTTATAAAAGCGTTCGGAAAATATCTCATCTAAGTATGAAGATATTGCCAAATTACAGATTTAACTGATTAAAAGATTGAGAAATAACTCAATTACAGTTTTTTGCTAATTTACGGATTGACAACATACGCAGCAAGGACTGCTATATTACCGCTTGGCACGTTTGCATTGCTTGCAGCCATAGCGGACACATAAGCAGTTGAAATCCGGCTGCTAAGTGCCCACGGCTGCAAAAGCACCCAGCTTGTAATATGGTAGTTCTTGCTGCTGTTTTTATTCTTTATTTACTTTCTGTTAATTGAATATATCAGACGTTTTTTACAGTATGCATCATAACCATACTTAGGATTTTCTGTATACAATATTCTAATATTGTATACAGTTTTTTATTTAATTTCTTTATGTCTTGTTTGACTATTTTCCAAAAGCTTCTATGCCGGCGTATGTGGCGGATTCGCCTAGTTCGTCTTCTATTTGTAGGAGGCGGTTGTATTTGGCAACACGTTCTGCTCTTGATGGTGCACCTGTCTTTATCTGACCCATATTAAGAGCAACTGCCAGATCTGCTATTGTCGTATCATCTGTTTCACCTGAGCGATGGCTGGCAATTGCTGTGTAACCGTATCTATGTGCCATTTTCACTGCTTCTAATGTCTCTGATAATGTTCCAATCTGGTTAGGCTTTATAAGAATTGAATTCGCACAACCCATCTCAATTCCTTTCTTTAATCTTACTGTATTAGTTACGAATAAATCATCTCCCACAAGCTGTACTTTTTCCCCAAGTCTTTCTGTAATGCTTTTCCAGCCACTCCAATCTTCCTCATTAAGAGGGTCTTCAATTGAAATAATTGGAAATTTATTAACCAGCATTTCATAATAATTAATTAATTCTTCAGTACTCCTTTTTATTCCGCCATCGGCTGAGTTTCCAAGAGCTGTGTATTCTCTTGCAAATTCATATAATCCGCTCTCTGTATTGTAAAGTTCTGATGCCGCAGCATCCATAGCAAAATACACATCCTTACCCGGTTCATATCCTGCTGCCATAACTGCTTCCTGCAACACAGCAAACACTTCATCTGCCTTTGTTATGGCAGGTGCAAATCCGCCCTCGTCACCAACAGTTGTAACATATCCCCTCTGTGAAAGTATGTCCCTTAATGAATGAAACACTTCTGTTCCCATTCTTAAAGCTTCCCTGAAACAAGGTGCTCCTGCTGGAACTATCATATACTCCTGAAAATCGCTTCCAACAGCATGTCTTCCACCATTAATTATATTCATAAGTGGAACCGGCAGTGTAGTACCAGCCACTCCTCCAAGGAAACGATACAGCGGCAGATGCAGCGACTGTGCTGCAGCTCTTGCTGCCGCAATTGAAACTGCAAGTATCGAATTAGCTCCAAGCCGTGCCTTATCATGCGTTTTGTCTTCGTCAATCATCGCTTTATCAACTGAATATGTTTCTGACGAATCCATCGCAAGAACGCTGTTATTAAGCTCGACATTTATGTGATTAACTGCTTTAAGCGTACCTTTACCACCATATCGTTTAAGATTCATATCCCTGAGTTCTACCGCCTCAAACGCACCTGTTGACGCACCGCTTGGTGACTTTCCCATTCCAACTGTTCCGTCTTTTAGCATAACCTGTGCCTCAACTGTCGGATTGCCCCTTGAGTCAAGAATTTCCCTGCCTATAACCTTTCTTATCTCAAGCTTTCTATGTTCCATAACCTTATGTGACCTGTTATGGCTTCCTGCTGGAATACACGGATTATCAAGATATCCTGCCGGAATTCCATCACTATAAGCACTTGCCGCTGGTGCACAGCACCTTACTGCATCCGGCTCATTCATTGGTACACCACCTGCAAAGTCAGACGAATCATAATTCATTCTACAACCTCCATTAATACAACAACAAAAATTTACTAATAAAATGTGAGCCTGTCACATTTATAATTCCAGTTATATTATTGGTCGTTATGTCTGATTTATTCAATTTTCTTTTTATGTATAACGTACAAAGTGCAGATTGTAAAATACAAAGTGCAAAATATACAATATAAAGTCCAAAATATAAAATGTAAAATATAAAAATTATTTTATCTTGTCATATGTGAATATTTTTCTTTGGTTGCAAGTCCACCCCTTATGTGGCGTTCCTGCTTATTAATATCCAGTATTTTCCTGACCTTCGCTGCAAGCTGTGGGTCTATCTCCAAAAGTCTTGTCGTAACATCTTTATGTGCTGTGCTTTTGCTCACCCCAAACTGCTTAGCCGCCTTGCGCACTGTTGCATTATTGTCGATTATATAATCAGCTATATCTATAACCCTTTCTTCAATATAAGTTTTCAAATAAAAACCCCTGCATATCTGTTTGTACAGTTTATGCAGGGGTGGGGAAAATATACTATTTAATTAAAGATTCATAAGAACTTTTAGCAATCCTTCACATCCTTTTCTTACATCTTTATATGTCGCCTCAAAATCTCCTGTATACCAAGGGTCTGCCACATCCGAACCTGAACCTGCAAATGTCATAAGCTTGTATACCTTTTCGTCAGGATCTCCACCAGATAGTCTCTGCATATTGCGGATATTCTCTGTATCCATGCCAATCAGGTAATCATACTCCTCATAATCATTAAGTGTCATCTGCACTGCTCTATGAGGAATTACAGGTATTCCCTCCGCTTTAAGCTTCGCCACAGTTCCGCTATGTGGCGGATTGCCTATTTCTTCACGGCTTGTTGCCGCCGAGTTGATGTAAAATTGATCTTCAACTCCTGCCTGTTTAACTAAATATGTCATAATGCTTTCTGCCATAGTGCTGCGGCAGATGTTGCCGTGGCAAATGAATAACACTTTTATCATAGTTTTGTTTCTCCTCCATCCCTATGTACAAATATATAAGTTACATCAATATTTTAATACAATTATATAAAGCACAATGCCAAAAGTCTATAACCAACATATTATATATCTATTAAATTAGAAAACCAACAGTCCCTCCCCAGCACCAAAACAAGCTCTTCATAAGCCAACCTTCAATGCCAGCGAAAGCCACTGCTGGTTTTCACCCATTATTTATTATATGTTTCTAAGATCCAAGTATTATAGCTGCAGCCACTATCTACACATTAGTAAATCTCTGAGCCTGCACATTATGCATTTCTGTCATTATCTTGCCTTATTCTTTATCTCTGTATCAATCTTTTCTACGAACTCATCAAGTCCAAGTGTTGTTGTATCCTGCTGTCCGTGAAGTCTGTATGATACTGTCTTGTTCTCCTGCTCGTTAAATCCAATAACAAGAAGATATGGAACTTTCTGGATCTGTCCCTCACGCATACGATAACCAAGCTTTTCTGCTCTGTCATCAAGTTCTACTCTTACATTTTTAGCTTCAAGAGCATCAACGATTTCGTGTGCATAATTCATAATCTCATCATTATCTGTCTTAACTGGCATTACTCTTACCTGAACTGGTGCTAACCATGTTGGAAGGTTACCCTTTGTCTCTTCAAGGATATATGCCATAAATCTGTCAAGAGAACCAAGTATAGCTCTGTGAAGTACAACCGGTGTCTTCTTCTCGCCATCCTTGTCAACATATGAAAGGTTGAACTTAGCTGGAAGACAGAAGTCTAACTGGCATGTAGATAATGTGATTTCATTACCAACAGCCGGCTTAACATTAACATCAAGCTTAGGACCGTAGAATGCAGCTTCACCGATTTCTTCTGTATATTCAATACCAAGACTGTTCATAACATCTCTTAAAGCATTTTCAGCCTTATTCCACATTTCATCATCATCGTGGTACTTAGTCTTATTTTCTGGATCCCTAAGTGAAAGAACACAACGGTAATCTGTAATTCCAAAATCCTTGTATGTTGAGAATATAAGGTCAACTACCTTAGATATTTCATCTTTAATCTGCTCCGGTGTTACAAAAAGGTGGGCATCATTCTGGCAGAAATGTCTTCCTCTTTCAATACCCTTTAATGTTCCACTTGACTCATATCTGAAATCGTGTGCTATTTCACCAATTCTTATAGGAAGATCCTTATATGAGTGAAGTCTGTTAGCATATATCATCATATGATGAGGGCAGTTCATTGGTCTTAATACAAATGCTTCATCATCAACTTCCATTGCCGGGAACATATTTTCCTTATAATGATCCCAATGTCCTGATGTCTTATAAAGATTAACTGTACCAACACAAGGTGTCATAACGTGCTGATATCCAAGCTTTCTTTCCTTATCCTTAATATAGTTCTCAAGCTCCTGCCATATTATATAACCCTTTGGTAAGAACATTGGAAGTCCACGTCCGATAAGGTCGTCAACCATAAAGAGTTCCATATCCTTACCGATTTTTCTGTGATCTCTTTCCTTAGCTTCCTCAAGCTCCTGAAGGTGTGCTTCAAGTTCTTCTGGTGTTGGGAAACATACACCATATATTCTCTGGAGAACCTTATTATTGCTGTCGCCCTTCCAGTAAGCACCAGAATGTCTGAGCAACTTAAAATTACGGCATAACTTAACATTATCAACGTGTGGTCCACGACAGAGATCTGTAAAATCTCCCTGCTCGTAGCAAGTTATTGTTCCATCTTCAAGATTAGATATAAGGTCTAACTTATACTCATCATCCTTGAACATTTCCATAGCTTCCTCTTTAGAGATTTCCTTACGGATAATCTTCTTTCCTGACTTAGCTACCTTCTTCATTTCCTTTTCAATCTTAGGAATATCTTCATCTCTGATAACATCATCTCCAAGATCCACATCATAGTAAAAACCTTCTGCTACAACTGGTCCAACCCAGAATTTAGCTTGTGGATAAAGATGCTTAATTGCCTGTGCCATTAAATGTGCACAAGAATGGTTTAATGTGCTTAACTGTTCGTCTTCTTTAAAATTAACCATTATTATTAATCTCCTTTGCGTATTAGTCCGGACTTAGTTACCTGTTAAATGTGCTTTTTACCTGACATATAAAAAGCACCCACAAGGTACACTCTGCCATATACCTAAGGGTGCATTTGCACGGTTCCACCTTATTATTTCACTCTTACAGCCTGTAACGTATGCCACACGGTAACGCTTCAAGATTATATATTATAATCTCTTCTACGCACAGCTCAGGAATGGTCTTCATATAATAGTCACATAAGCTGATTTCACCACTACAGCTCTCTCTGTATGCTCCGCATATACTACTTTTTCCGTCATTGCTTTTATTTATTCAATCTGTCTGTCATTGTACCACGACACTTTATTTAAGGCAATACCTGAATTAAAATACAATTTACAAAATATAATTTATAAAATACAGCTCTTTAAATATAATTTTATAAATGTATCTCTACAATTCAAGCTTTCCCTGATTACATATTTCAATTCTTACCTTACATTCACTCATCTGCTGCCCATTAACATCCATGGTGTATTCGAGTGCTATATTAATCTTATCTTCATCCCTTTCTATATCCAGCATGCTTGTATATATAGACATCGCAAGGCCTCCATAAGGTGTGTTATAACAGCTTACAGTCTTTTTATCCTGTATGAACTCCATAATTGTTGTTATTGCACCTTTTTTACTTATCTCAACTCTGTCCTCTGATATTTTAATAAGCGTGTCAGATTTTGCACTTTCTCCATCATACACTTCTTCATAGCGTATATATTCCTTGCCTGCCCTCCTAGTGTATCTTCCAACGCTTATTATCTCAATATCTTCTGCCTCTTTATAAGCATCGCCCGCCTCTTGTGCCGACAGTCCTCTTATCTTAACATATACCTTATCATTCATATTCTCGTGTGTACTCCCTTTCTTATTCTCTGATTATTGATAAATATAATCACCCTATATCAGTAATTTCCTGATACTTACAATCTTTTTATGCTTATAATTACTGAATGTCAACAATCGCCTTATATCCATAATCTTCTGATACTTACAATTATTTTATGTTTATAATTAATTTTACATTATTTTACAGGTTATTTTACATTTACAGCTTATTTCTTATTTAAAAATTTAAGATACTTGAATCTGTACTGTACCTTTTCTCCAGACACTACCCTGTACTCATCTTCTGTCAGTACATTTTTAAGCTCATCCTTTGACTCATCCGGCACAACACCATATACTGCATCCACAAAACATAATGGTGGATATAATACGCACCACCAGTTCCTGCCTGAAGCCTCTCCTATATCTATTCTAAATGCCTCATATTCCCCTGGCGGAAATGTCATATCCCCGTAGCTTTTCATCGGAAAATAGCAATTTTCAAAATAAACGCTTACATCTTCCTTACTTCCAAGGCTCCTAAGCTTATCAACAGCAACATTCTTTATATTATCACTCTCATCACTTAAAATCTGTCTTGACTCCTCTAATGATACGGATTGTGAAAGCTTCGGACTTATATAATCAAGCACCGCTGCCTTAACAAGCATTTTATTATTCTGTGCCTCCTCAGAGTCATCATTCGCCCTTATATGAAATCTTATAATCTGCGAAGCTATATCTTTTTGCATAAATGCTGCATAAGTATCACTATACAATCGTATTCCTACAATTACAAGCATAATAATGCTTAATGCCAGTATAATATAAGTTGATTTTGCACTTTTTTCATTTAATTTTAACATATATACCCCCTTGTTTGCTGGTAGTTTCTGGATGGTTCTGGGAAACGGAAATGGTTATGCACGGAAGGTGTGACGGACGGATAGTGTTAGTGTGACGGACGGACGTTGTTACATACGGACGTTGTGAGGACTTACTATATTACCGCTGGGCACGCCCCCGCTACTTGAAACCGTAGCGGACACGTAAGCGGCTAAGGAACAGCCGCTAAGTGCCGACGGTTTCAACAGTACCCAGCTTGCAATATAGTAAGTTCTCACAACTGGGCAGCGACTGAACTGCAACTTTCTTCGGATGTATGGCAGATAATATACAATATCATTGCCACTGCCGTGTAGCGACTATTCTACAATCGTCGCTTCCCACCTCCACCTAACAGCTGTCCTGCAATCCACACTTCCGACAACCTGCCACCACCAGAAATAACTTTCCATTAAATTATCCACTCACCTAAAGGCTTTCACCGCTGCGTGCGACACTTAAACGAAAGCGGGTCGCCGTTGCTTTTGTTGCTTTCTAACATCCCCGCCACAACCTTTAAGCTGCACCAGATAATTTATATGGAAATTATCCCCCAAAAATAAAAAGCTATACCCACCCCTATCATTTTCATAGTATGGTGAATACAGCTTTCAGTTTTCAATAAATCACAATTTTATTTAATTATATGTTAAGAAGTCTTATAATTCCCCTTTCCTGATTAGTAATATGCTGTCTTACTATAACCTTGGCTTTTTCGACATCCTTATCGGCAAGCTGCCTGATTATATCGTTATGCTCACTTATAAGTATAGAATGTGTTCTTGCATCTTTAACATATTCAAGACGATATCTGTACATCTGCTCACTAAGACTGTTGACAAGCTGGATAAGTCTCTGGTTGTCTGTCATAGAATATATAATATTGTGGAATGCCACATCTGCATTAACTATAGCAACTACATCTTTAGATACAATAGCGGCTTCAAATACCCTGTTAGCCGTCTTTAACTCCTCTATATGTTCAGGTGTTACATTCTTGCAGGCAAGTGTTGCAGCAAGTTCTTCTAACGCCGAACGCACCTCAAGGACATCTCTCATATCCTTTACAGTTATATGTGCAACCTCAGCACCTTTTCTTGGAATCATAATAACAAGGCCTTCAAGCTCTAACTTTCTGATTGCTTCTCGTATAGGTGTACGGCTTACTCCAAGCTTGTTAGCAAGCTGTATCTCCATAAGTCTTTCGCCAGGTTCCATCTCTCCTGTAAGAATAGCCTGTCTTAATGTATTGAATACAACATCTCTTAATGGAAGGTATTCGTTCACATCCATTTTTAATTCGCCTTTCATTGTCTAATCCTCCGTGTAGTAATTTAATTAAATGTCTCTGTTATATATACCTGTCTTGCATCTCCCTGACGCTTTAAATATTCTTTACAATTAAGTGCTGTCTGCTCATCAGGAAATATTCCAAATACTGTAGGACCACTTCCACTCATCATAGCATTGTATGCACCCTGACTTATCATATCCTTCTTTATCTTATCTATAACCGGATACAACGGAATAGTCACATCTTCTAACACATTGCCCATACGCTCGGCAATCTTTATTACACTGCCCTCATTAATTGCCTCTATAATTCCGTCTATATCAGGATGCTTTGTGATTGCACCTGAATCCAGACTATCATACACCATCTTAGTCGATACATTAATAGGTGGCTTTGCTACAACCATATGACAAAATGGCATAGGTGCAAGTCTTGTAAGCTTCTCTCCTATCCCTTCTGCAAGTGCAGTTCCTCTCATAATACAGTATGGAACATCAGCTCCAATCTTAACTCCCTGCTCCATAAGCTCCCTGTTAGAAAGTCCAAGATTGAACAGCTTATTGATAGCAAACATAGCAGAAGCTGCATCTGTACTTCCTCCAGCCATACCTGCTGCTATCGGTATGAACTTATTAAGGTCTACCTCTATTCCCCCCGAAAAGCCATACTCATCTTTCATAAGCTTGTATGCTTTATATATGAGATTATTCTCATTAACCGGAAGAAACTTAAGATTAATATCAATCCTTATATCGTCTTCTGGTATCTTATTAATTATAAGACGGTCATATATACCTACTGTCTGCATAACCATTCTTACATCGTGATATCCATTATCTCTCTTTCCTAACACATCAAGTCCAAGATTAATCTTGGCACGTGCCTTTAATCTAATTGAGTCCATATTCATATCTCCAATATTGTATACATACATCTATTATATAAAACAGATTGTACAAAATCAAGTACATACTTGCATTTTCATATGATTATTACTAATCACCAGAAAATATATCCTGCAGAATGAATTATATATAACTATGATGCCATTTTTATTAACAAAAAATTCCCGAAACCAGAACAATCCGGCTGGCTTCGGGAACATTTATAGGGAGCACAATATTTACTTGTAATCTGATTAATTAACTGTCTGTATATTTGAAGAGACTTTTATATCTGAATCAGCCTCATTAAGAGACTTTACCTTTTCGTCTGAATTATTGCCTTCATCCTGTGTCTTTTCTATTTTAATAGTTGATTTCTTCCATATTCCTGTCCAATAGAGTATGTAGAGTATCAATGCTGATGTGGCATTACTTACAACTACCGCATACCACACACTCTCAACACCCATTCCAAGCACATTTGCACATACCCACAATGTCAGAAACCTGAATATCCATATTCTTGTCGCATCAACTGCCATTGTTATCATGGTATGTCCACAGCCCTGAAATAACCCCTGCGTTACATTATAAAATGCATTCGTCCAGCAGCATATTGCCATAATTGACAGGAACTGTGTCGCAAGAGGCACTACCTGTTCATCTGATGTGAAAAATCTTACCATTGGTTCTGCTATGAATCTTCTTGAAAGTATCATTCCACATATGAATAAGAATACAGCTCCTATTCTCAGTGCAATATGGTATGACTTATCAGTTCTTTTAATATTGCCTGCACCCATATTCTGACCGACTATTGTAGATATTGCAGAGCCTATTCCATTTGCCGGCATTGTAATAATACTGTTAATCTTATTACCAATACCATAAGCGGTTGTAGCTGTCGGACCATAGGCATTAACATTTTTAGTCATAAGAAGAAATCCGAACTGCATTGTACTTCCACCTATTGCAGTTGGCAGACCAATTTTTAATATAGCAAGCACTTTATTCTTATCAAATTTGAAGTTCTTAAAGTTAATTCTGACAAGCTGGTTATTTCCCCTAAGTACTAGAACTCCAATAATCGCACTCGGTATCTTAGCAAGCAGTGTAGCAAGTGCCGCACCACCTATTCCCCAGTTGAATATAACAAGGAATAATGGGTCAAGTATCAGATTGATAGATACCCCAAGTATATTAAGAAGCAGAGGTCTTACTGTGTCGCCCTGTGCCTGCTTGACCGAAGTAAACAGATTAATCATAAAAAGAAATGGAAGGTCTAACACTACAATTCTTATATATGTAAGTCCATATCTATATATATCACCATCAGCACCAAGCCATTTTACAAGTCCTGGTGACACAAGCCAGCATATAAATGCACATACAACCGAAAATCCAAGCGATGTTATACATATATGATTAGCCATAGAGTTCGCCTGTTTGTCTTCTTTCGCACCAAGGTACTGCGATATAAGGATAGCACCCGCTGTCGTTATGCCTGCTCCAAAGTTAATAAGAATATTCTGGAATGGTGACACAAGCGTTATAGCTGCCTGATTAGCTGTTCCTATCTTTCCAAGCCAGAACGTATCTGTAAGATTATACATTGACTGTATAAAGCTGTTAATCATAACTGGTATTGCCAATGTAAGAATTGCCCTGATAAGATTCCCGTTAAGAATCATATCTCTCTTGCCAGCACTTATTGGTCGTGCCATATTTAATCCCTTCCTTCCCAATAATCTATTGCATTTTCTCTCTTTTTTATATAATATATTAGCATAAAAAACAGTGATTTCCACTTATAAATACTATTATTTAATTAACTTTACAGAAAATGTATCCTAATTTCTTACATAAGTATTTTTATATATACTTTTTTACACTGGAGGCTTAATATGATACAGGATATGCAGAAGAATTTTGAAATCAAAAAAATTAAACGCTCGGCATTTAAAGCTAAAAAGGTTCACTCACACCCTTTTCACGAACTTTTTTATCTTGCCCGCGGTGAATGTACGGCATTTATCAGCCATAATATATACAAATTCCACCACGGAGATATTGTAATCGTCCCTGCCGGAACAATCCACAAGACTGATTATACAGGAAAAGGTATGCACGAGCGAATTGTAATAAGCTTTAAGCCAACCGTCACAGAATGGCTCAACAATGTTGTCGGCACGGATATCGTATCTGATGTTATGCAGGCAGGTGTTATCTCAATACCAGAAAAACGAAGAGATTATATAGAAAGCCTTCTTGAAAAGCTCCTCTTTGAAAATGAAGGACAGGATCCTTTATCTCCCGGCTTTGTAAGTGTTGCGCTCGCCGAGCTTATGCTTTTTATAACCCGGTGTAAGAATTATGAAGAAAATGTAATAAAAGAGATTGACGTTAATAACAGAATTATGCAGGAGGTTGCAACTTACATTTACAACCATTACAGCGAAAGGCTTATACTTGAAGATGTGGCGAAAAAATTCAATCTCAGCCGTTCGTATCTTTCAAAGAAATTCAAGAGCGTTACCGGCTTTGGTTTTAAAGAATATATAATAAATGTCCGCATACAACACGCCTGCGAACTTCTTCTTAACACTAACAAATCAATAACCGATATTGCATTTGAGTGTGGTTTTAATGACAGTAATTATTTCGGCGATGCTTTCAGGCGTACCAAGGGTATTTCACCTAATAAATACAGAAAAAATAAAGAACATATGTAAATAAAGCCTTACAAACAGCCGATTATATATATAAAACCACGGATGGTTTTATCAGATTGCTTTTATAAGCATTTAACTATTAATTATTACAAATTGTGCGTATGCACAGAAACGGAGGAATAATATGGAATTAAACGGAGTTAATTCTTATTACACAGGCTATGCTTCAACAGCCAGCCAGACTAATAAAGACAACAAGACATCAGGAACAGCTTCTGCTAATAATTATTCAGATACTGCTGCCACTTATGAATCTTCTAAAGGCCAGACTGTTTCATCTGCTACATCAAAGTCAGCCAATCCTTCTTTAGTAGCACAGTTAAAAGCTGACTCTGACAACCGTATGCAACAGTTACAGTCACTCGTAAGCAAGATGTTTGAAAAGCAGGGAATTACAATCGGAACTGCTGATGATATGTGGAAAGTACTTGCCAGCGGTAACTTCACAGCAGATGCTGATACAATTGCCAAGGCTAAAGAAGATATTTCAGAAGACGGATATTGGGGAGTTAAACAGACATCATCAAGAATCTTTGATTTTGCAACGGCTCTTGCTGGTGATGACGAAGAAAAGATGCAAAAGATGAAAGCCGCTGTAGAAAAGGGCTTTAAGCTTGCAACCAAATCATGGGGCAAAGAACTTCCAGACATAAGCAAGAATACATACAGTGCTGTTATGGACAAGTTCGATGATTATTTTGCTTCTAAGAAGACATCCACTGACACAGAATAAATCATAACCAACACAGAATAATATTATAATAACAAAGGCAGGAAAGTAAGAACCTCTTAAGCAATAACTTAAAGTTTCTCATATTCCTGCCTTTTTATTTTCTTTAATTGATAATCTAATCCTCACTCCACGAATAGTAGAACTGTATAAGCCCTATTCTTGAACTTGTATCAGTCTTTTCATTGATAGCTGAAATGTGCCTGTACAATGCAGACCTTGACATACACAGCGTGCTGGCAAGTTCGGATACATTTCCGTCCGACTCTGTTAATACCTGAAGAACCTCTTTTTCCCTCTCTGTAAGTGAATATGCCTGAACAAATCTTTCTAATTTATAATTTACATCAGGTTCAGTACTAACCGGCTCTTTAACACTAATTACAAGCTGTGTAGAATAAGCATAAATAGCAACGCTTATTAATGCAAATAAAACAAGTGCGACAACGCTTATTATCATTGTGTTTGCACTTGATAAAAGCAGTACTGATGTAAAGCTTGTTATAACTGCTCCTGCATTATTGACTGCCCTGCCCATTCCAGCCCATAATTCTGGAATATCTGTATTGTATGAGAACTGAATAAACATTGTTGTAAAGTATACAACGAAAAATCCAGCCGACATATAAAATGCAACAAGTCCTATCATAAACGGACCACCAAGTTCTATTACTGCCACACACATAACTGAAAGAAGTGTGACACAGTACATAATAATATTAATAAACGCTCCTTTATTAATTCCAAACACATATCCTGCAACAAGACCGCTTACAGCAAGGATAACTCTTGGTGTTTGTCCAATATCAACACTTCCTTCCGCGTGTACAAGTGTTACGGCATTATCAAGTGTTGAAAATATACAAGTCATAAGTGCAACTATAATAATAAGCGTTATCCCTGCCGTTTTCTCATTCTTATAGACAATATACGAAGCTCTTCCATCAGCCGCTCTGGCACTATTAGCAGCCATGCTGTCAGTTCCAAAGCCGTAATACACAAGCACTATAAGCCCCACGCACAGCATTATACTTTCAGCTAAGTTATTATTAACGATATTATTAGCAATAAACTGTATAAGCACTCCAAGTGCATATGCAATTCCTATCGCATAGGATACCGGCATAGAATAGTTGCTTATATTAACTGCAAGTGAATAGTGCACAGCACTTCCTACAATTCCCATTATCGCAAAGAATACACAACCGCTTATGAATATTGAGACATAAGAGCTGTGTGTACCCATAACTGCTATACATATTATGCCAGTTATTACTACACATACTTTAAATATGTGCAGTAACAGCATATTATTATTCTTTCTGTATACACGCTTTAACAACGGATACATAAGAAATCCGGCAACACTTACACCCAGAATATAATTCTGTGCATTTACTACTCCATTCGAATTTATAACATATAACATCATATTATCATACATATATTCTGTACCAAGGAATACATAATTAAATAATGCAATAATGATAATATTAATCATTGGTACTTTATTCTTCATATTAATCTCCATTTCTAATTCGCGCAATCCTTATGAATACATCCGAAGTTTCGAAGAAACTTCTAAGTGACTACGAAGTAGTCATATTATACCATTGCTTTTCTCACAAGTAAAAGCTTTGTTCCTGCTGGAATTATATCCGAATCAACAAGTCTTTGTATAGTACTGTTTTCCTCCCTCATCAAATCCCCTGTTGTGTCATATTTCTTGGCTATATCCCATACTGTGCATTTACCGTCAGATATATAACCCACCATTGAAGGGAGTGCCGAATAATCAACATTTTCTCTCTTATTGCACTCACACTCGTCAATGACATTAATATTAAATGGCTCAAAGCAAATCGTATCCAATGCGATTACTGCTTTAACCTCAATCTGTGCACTGCTGTTCATTGATGCCTGAAGCTGTTCTATTGACGGTCTTATCGTATATTCTATCAGATTCTTATTATATTCCTTTAATTCAACTACCGTTGTGAATGGAATTACTGAATTAATGCTTCCCATTGGAGAATTATCATCAGAAGTTATGTAGAATATATTAACTATCACAGCACCCATTATCTCTATTCCCTCAGTAATACATTCGTAACTGTCAATCTGTACATTAGCCGTTGCATTGACTATCTGCATAAGATTAATGTAATCTTCTACCTTGACATTACCTGAAACCCTGCATTTATTATTGTTTCTTATAATAAGCTTCTTTAACTGCTGTGTTTCCTGCTTAATATCAACATCAAAGCCCGGAATATACATATCCCACATAGCATTGCGACTGCACTCCTCATAAGATTTAATATCCATATCAAGTACCAGCTCAACAGCAACATCCCTGTTATTGCCGTCATAATCCGGTCTTACCTCTACATTTTTACTTATTACATTGTAACCAACATACGATATTCCATCAGGATTTGCGCCGCTCACATCTATTATTCCAGTAAATGGTGTGCTTGTTTCATACCATTGCACCTGTCCTGCCTCATCATCAGCAATATACATAATAAATACATTCAGCTCACCGCTTACACTTAGTCCATCCTCTGTCATTCTTGTGTTGACATTTCTTACATCTACATCGTCCCATACAAGACTTCCTATATCTGCCTTTCCATTAGGAACTGACACAGTTTCCTTAATTCTTAAGTTATCTTTCATATTAACGTCAGCCTGCACATATTCAAAATCCTTTAACAAAAGTTCTGCGTTACAGTCACCGTCCTCAATTCCTGTTGATATGGAAATATTCTTAATCTCCTCACATGTTACCGTCAAAGCCACAATTGCCTTTACACTTATCTTTCTTGAATTAATGGATTTAATCGTCAGATCCTCAAGCTGTGCCTTGCAATTTACATCAAGCCCTGTAGCATCACACGACAGATTGACATTTTCAAGAAAATTAAGTGAACCATCCATTCTTACCGGTATAAATCTTTTATCGTTCTCACTGCTTCCTGTATACATAATCGCAAATACAAGTGTTCCGTCAATCTGGGCTTTATCCTGATTAACCCTCACACCGTTAACTACTGCCATTCCCCATTCTTTGACAATTAAATCAATATCCGGTTTGCTATCCATAACATTAAAATCATCATCAAGAGTAATCTGGGTTGTATTAGTACATTTTATAACATATTCGTGAATATTTTCGTGTTTAAGATTCACAACAGACCTCCCAATATACATTTCTTATTCAATATATGCACTCTTTCCTAAGCATATTACTTAATCTGCTGTTATTCTCTTTTATTAATAATCTGACTGCAAAGTGTTTATATATCGTTTAATCTATAATATTTCATCTGCATATTATAATCTACATCTTGAACACTACTGACTCGTCACGTTTTTCATATTTCAACACAATATATGGAGTTGTGCTTACTTCATTTACCTGCTCGCCCTCTGCTGGTCCTATAAGCTTAAAATCTGCATATACCGCATTACCACTCACATATACATCATCTACTCTTATGCTGTATCCAGACGTCTCCTTAGTTCCATATCCTGCAACAATATAGGTATAGTCCTTTGTTGTATAAGTCAGTCTTAAGGTGGACTGCTTCTTATTGTCTATTAGCTTCTTTAATTCTATTGGTAAATCTTCGTTCTCAACAACTGTATAGTCAATCTTCTCGTGATTATCTGCCTGACCACCTGAACACGCCATACAAAAGCTTATTGCAAGCATAAGTGCCACTACAACCGTGATATTAAGAAACATATGCTTTCTCATAAAGACATTTTTCCTAATAAAATGCTTCTTATACTTAAACTGCTGATAACTTCCCATAAAAAATCCCTGTTAATAAGACTTGTTATCATCTTATTAACAGGGTCGTTAATTTATTCTACCGCATAACCTTTTTCTTTGATTACTGCTATTACATCATCAACATATTTCTCACATTCTTCGTGAGTGCCAGCCTCAACCATAACTCTTACAACCGGCTCTGTTCCGCTTTCTCTTACAAGAATTCGTCCATCATTGCCAAGACTTTCTGCTACCTTGTCAACTGCCGCCTTAACATCTGTATCGTCCTGTGCTGCTGTCTTGTCATATACACGGATATTCTTAAGCACCTGTGGATATATCTGAAGTGAAGCTGCAAGCTGTGAAAGCGTCATCTTCTTGGCTATCATAACCTCCATCATCTTAAGTGCTGTTATTATGCCATCACCTGTAGTCGCATATTTGCTGAATATGATGTGTCCTGACTGCTCACCGCCAAGACGATATCCGTTATTAACCATACATTCATATACATACTTATCGCCAACTTTAGTCTTCGCATAGTCTATTCCAGCCGCATCAAATGCCTTGTAAAGTCCGAAATTAGACATTACTGTTGTAACAACTGTATTATCTATAAGCTTTCCTCTTTCTTTCATATAACATCCATAAATATATAATATATGGTCTCCTGTTATAACATTGCCATTCTCATCTACACAAAGACATCTGTCGGCATCGCCGTCAAATGCAAAGCCTGCATCAAGATGTTCCCTCTTAACAAGATCCTGTAAGCCTTCTATATGTGTAGAACCACAGTTAGTATTAATATTAGTACCATCTGGACTGGCATTAATCACATAAGTCTTTGCTCCAAGTGCGTCAAATACTGCTTTTGCAAGTGTCCAGGCACTTCCGTTAGCCGCATCAAGACCTATTCTCATACCCTTAAATGAATATATTGCAAGGCTCATAAGATAACCCATATACCTGTTACGTCCAGCAGTATGGTCTACTGTACAGCCTATATTTTCTTTAGTGGCATAAGGTATGTTCTCCGGTTCGCCATCAAGATACTTCTCAATCTCACTTATGACATCTTCTCTCATCTTCTCACCCTTGCTGTTGATGAGTTTTATTCCGTTATCATAAAATGGATTGTGGCTTGCAGATATCATAATTCCGCAGTCAAAATCTTCTGTTCTTGCTATATAAGATACGCTTGGTGTTGTTGTAACGTGCAAAAGATAAACATCAGCTCCTGAGGCTGTAAGACCTGCAACTAATGAATACTCAAACATATAGCTGCTTCTTCTTGTATCCTTGCCTATTACAATCTTAGCCTTGCCATCCTCTTTATCCCTGCCATAATACCAGCCAAGAAATCTTCCTACTTTAAATGCGTGATCAACCGTAAGGTTTACATTAGCTTCACCACGAAATCCATCTGTACCAAAATACTTACCCATTATTACTCCTTCCAGTTACAAAAGCTTATTCTGCCATCATCTTTTCTGTTGACCAGATTTCCACTTCATATTTATTAGCCTTGTTGTATCTCTTTCTAAGATCCTTAAGCTGCTTTAAATATTCCATTGTAACCTTACCTGAAAGCTTAGATTCGCCCTCTGTTCTCTGCTGGAACTTATATGGAATTTCAACTACCTTCTTATATGAACCCATTGCAAGAACTTCGACCATAATCTTCCATCCAATTGGCTGAAGGTCTGCTCCTTCAATCACTTCACGTCTGAACATAAAAAGACCACTTGTTGGGTCAGATATCTTTCTAAGACAAGGAAGCATCCACTGTCCTATCTTTCTTGCTGTGCCAGATACGAACTTTCTGTACCAGTTAAGTCCACCGTCATCTCCACCAGGTATAAGACGGCTTGGTATACAGAAATCAGCACCGCTTTCCATAGCCTTATACATATATTTAAGTACAATTGGTGGGTGCTGTAAATCAGCATCCATACAAGCCATATACTCACCCTTGGCAAGTTCAAATCCCTTAAGAACTGCTGTTGCAAGACCTGTTTCACCTGTTCTATGTTCAAGTCTTATCTGTGGAAAATCCTTAGCTACTTCCCTGATTACATCAGGTGTATTATCTTTACTATCATCTACGAATAATATTTCATAATCAATTCCCTTAAGTGCATCATCTATCTGTGTCACCAGATTTCTAATATTCTTTCCCTCATTAAATGTAGGTACAACTACTGATAACATATATTTTCTCCTTTTAATATTCTCATACCAGATTAACTCCAGTATATATAATTGTAATTTAAAAAGCGTGTTAATTATAATACCAATATATAAAGATAGCAAGTCTTTTCACATAAGCAGACCGTCCCAGAAGTACCACGCCGATATTACAACAACCTCAACTATAGACAACAACGCAATTATTCCATACCGTACATACCTGTTACAACCTGCGATTATCTCTGCCACTCCTATATATATTACAAATGAACCCATTATAAATCTCAATGTACTCATAACGCTTGATGTAAGCGGAATAAGAAGTACTATTATTCCAAATATTCCAAGTGCATAATGCTTCTTTCTTATCATCGCCGCATAAAGCATAAGCGTTATAACGCAGAGCCAGCCAAGAATTATTCCATTGAGTGTCTTAACTCCTGATGCCGCTGTGAGCTGTCCTGTACACGACTTAAACAATACTCCGATTACTGGAAACATTTTCTGTGTTCTCCACGCTCTCTGGACGTGGTAAAATGCCCACGAATCACCGCAAAGGTATCTCAGATAATTCATATATATGAATATGCCAAGAGGGCTTATCATAATAGCCACAAGCTTCTTTGGTTCTTTTATGACATTTTTAATAAAAGTTCTTATAACACTGGCTAAGCTTATATTTCCAGCCAGCATAATACCAGCTTCATCTGTAAGCATATACTTATCTATTATACCAGCTTCTTTATTATCCTTCACTTTTGAATTATGCTTAGCCCTGCACTCTGCACAGGCCTCCATAAACATATATGTTATAAGCACAAACACAAGCATACAGCCAACAATTCGTGTTGCACTTGCCATCGCCGCCGCTATTCCTGCCGCCATATAATTATGTCTGGCAGAGTTATAGAAGCAGAGTATAACACACAATATGAAGAGTGCTTCTGTATACATAGCACCATAGTACACGGCAAATGGTCCTGCAAGCATAAGAAATATAATAATATCCTCAACTGTCTTTTTATTATATTTCTTCATATCAAGCTCTATATCTGCATACTTAACCGCATAATACACTGCTATAATTATACATATGTTGGAAACTGTCATTCCAACGGCATATGTATCTATACATCCCATTGTGACAAGTCTTACTGCCATACACACAAGAGGGTATAGCGGGAAAAAAGCCCAGCTTGCCATACCTGATGACTTAGGAGGCTGGTAACCATTCTCCACAATCCCTTTATACCACTCTGCATCCCACGGATTCATATAATACAGCCATTGGTGCGGCTCATCAGCAATAAGATTCATCACCGGAACCATTAGAAGCATAACTGCCCTTGAAATAAGCCATACTGCTATTATCTTCACCAAAAGCCTTAACCGTTCATTATCTTTATAGTATCCTGCTACTGCTTTAAACATTCACAACCCCAATATCTGTTATTACAATATATACTGTATATTCGCAATCACGCTGGCAACAAGTGGAATTGCAAACATAACAACTGCAAGCACTGCAATTATTGCAAGATATACACCACCTGCACACATTCCTAACCACTGAGGAACATTTATCCCTCTCTTATGGTCAATAAACATAAGAACTATCATAACAATAAGAATAATCAAAGATATAATTATTCCTGCATTTCTTCCTGATGGTTTAAATGTAAATACAATTTCATTACTTCCGTCATTAATATTAACTCCTGTAAGTATTCCAGCAATCTCGTCTGTATCACACTTTACTCCATTAACTGTAACTGTCCAGTTATCACTCTTAATGATTGGAATTATTGCATAATTATCATTACCACTTCCGTCAACCTTTATAGTAACTGAGTTATTAGTATATGTTACATCACTCTGCTTATCAGCGTATTTATCGCACAGTGACTGCATTTTATTAAGGTCAATTCCTGCGATTGTGACAATCGACTTATCCGTGATTGCATTACCTGCTGAATCATATGGTCTTGTATATTCTACCTGAACCTCAATATCTTCATCATAAAATGTTCCAAGATATATAAGTCCGTTATTATAATCCGTTGTGTAATACTTATTTTTTACATTACCTATTGTCGGTATTGCAATCTCTTTACCATTAACAGTTATCTTTACACTTCTGAAAAGATTAGATACATTGGCATCCGAGTCGCCTATATTACGGTCAGTAACACTCATATATACAGCCTTTGTTCCTGTTACAGAATCCTTATAAGTCTGTATAATATGCTTATTCTGTGTTGTTCTGTAATCTTCCAGATTATCAGAAGCTATATTATCTTCTGCAACATGATTATTATTTACAGTAATCTCTTTAGTATCTGTAAGAGTACCATATTCCGTAACAATACTACTTGAATCATGGCTTAATGCACTATACATAATATTGTGCATATATATCCAGTCCTTTGAGCAGTTATTATCATTATAATCTTCTGACTCCACAGACATTGTTGCTTCATTCTTAGTAAAATCTTTATTAAAATCTACATTTTTTACAGATGAGTCTGTAACCATTGCAAATGGCAGCTGGTAATTAGCTGTATAAAGCTTATACTGACAGCCATCAGTTCCAACCTTCTTAAGTGTATACAATGAACTGTCTAATCTGTTGACATTAACAGCCTCTGTAACGTGTATAAGAGCATCGCTGAATACCGTATTACCTGAATCAAGCATCCAGAGGAAATACTTTGAATGTCCCCATCTTACTGTCTGCTTCTGGCTTTCCTTCTGAAGAGCTGCCGTAAAGCTTGACATTGCACCTCTCTTCATAACAAGAGGGTAGTTGGCATTAAGGCTTAAATCCGGATTAGTTATTCTGTCTACCGGAGATGAGGCTATTTCAAGATTATTAGCCGCTTCCACTGCAAGCTGTACATAATCTCCATACTGATATGGCGTATAAGTATAGAACTTAGGTGGACCTGTCATAGCGATGGCACCTATAATTATCTCAACAGCCATTAATCTTATAATACTGTTAATTCCATATCCGTCTTTTCTAACTATCACATTAATTATATGCACAACAAGCATAATTGCGAATACTGCTATAAAAAATGCAAATGCCCTCTCGTAGGAATTAACTGGAATATACTTATATCCAAGTGCAAATGCAACGCATACTACCACACACACTGCACTTAATATTATATTCTTCTTTTTATCTTCTTTATTATCTGCAACTATAGTATCTGCATACATTGCCGCAAGACATATGAATGTAAATGCTATAATAAATCCATTTCTTAATGTATATCCATTATATGAACCAAAATGCCACATAATGTTAGTACCCTCTGCAACTGCCTGGATAACCATTATTGTAAAGAGTGATACTGCATACCAGTTACGCTTTCTTAAAGCTATATCCATCTTATACCGCGGTAACTTTGTGCTTCTATGTATGCCTGTAAATATAAGCACAAGGAATATTCCCATACCATAGAACATCATTATTCTTTCAAATTCACCAAGACTGAAGCTTCTGAATGTCGGATTAGAAATCCATGACATATACTGCTGTACAAGGCTTAATGAGTTACCAGTCCTCTGTGACTGTGAAAGCTGCGAGAATACCGGAACAAGCACAAATGCTGAAAGTCCAATTCCCGTAAATGTACCTATCCCTAAGTTCCATGCACATTTTCTTCTCTCTTCTTTGTCACATCTGAATATAATATACATTCCACCAGCAAGGAGTATGTATACAACTGACATTGCACTGATATAATAGTTAATAACAAATAACAATGCCAGCATAAGAATATAGAAAAGCTTCTTTCCTGTCTTTTCCATAACATCTAAAGACATCATAAGAAGTGGAAATAAAGCAACTATATCCATCCAAGGTGTAAAACATGAAGCGTATAAAAGCACATAGCCACAAAATGTGTATGCAAGTGCAAATATAACTTTAGTCTTATATGTTAATTTCTTATATCTTCTATTAAGAAATGCATACATTGCAACTGACATAACAAACATCTTAATAAGTGTAAGAATTGATATGAATTCCAATATATAATCTCTTGGACATAGATATAAAAGCAGGTTAAATGGGCTGAACATTGAGAACGCTGATATACTCATACTCACGTTAGTTCCAAGTCCTGTATACCAGTCAAACCACACACTTGCATTACCGTGCATAGCGTCCCATAAATGTGCATACAGCGGAGCAACCTGCTGCATATTATCAAATAAATCTATTCTGTTACTTCCAAAGGGCCATATTCCCTTTACAATAAGAACAAATACCATAACAAGTAGTGTTATAATTCCGGGAATAATATATGAAGCTATCTTTCTTCCCTTTTTATCAGAACTGTTATTCATTCAAATCCTCCGTTCCCGTCTGATTATACATGCGTAATTATGCAGGTTGATCTGCCCTTTACAACGACATTTCTCTTGCCCGCATTAATAAAGAAGCTTTCTCCAGCCTTAAACTTAAGTTCCTTGTCATTATCATCTGTCATAATTGTTCCTTCACCGTCAATTACAATTACTGACAGGAATGAAGCTTCATCAACTGGTATCTTAGCTTCATCTTCTATTTCATACTTGATAACTTCAAAATACTTGCACTGTACAAGTCGCTTTGACATATAATGCTCATTATGTGCAAGCATAACATTACATTTGTTATCCTTCTCATACTTAACCGGATTAACGACATCTAATGACTTAGCAACGTGAAGCTCACGTGGATTGCCGAACTTGTCACGTCTGTCATAATCATACATACGGTATGTGCAGTTAGAATTCTGCTGTATTTCACATATAAATATGCCTGCACCTATCGCGTGGATAGTTCCAGCCTTTACCATAACAACATCACCCTTTTTAACTTCTATCTTGTTAAGGATTTCTGTTATTGTGTTGTTCTTTATACGTTCTTCTATCTCTTCTTTAGAAGAAGCTCTTGAAAGTCCGCAATACAGATATGCACCAGGTTCTGCATCAAGCACATACCACATTTCATTCTTTCCATATTCATTCTCGTTCTCCAGTGCATACTCATCATCCGGATGTATCTGTATTGATAATGCCTGCTTGGCATCAATAAACTTTATAAGTACAGGGAATCTGTCCTGTGCCTGACACTTCCAGCCTAATGCTTCCTTGCCAATTATTGAAAGATAATCATTAAAGAGCATACCCTTATAATATCCTTCTGCAATACGGCTCTGCCCGTCTGGGTGTGCAGAAAGCTCCCAGCTTTCTCCTATGACATCATAATCACATTTCTTGCCGTATACATCTCTTATCTTAGTACCGCCCCAGAGGTTATCCTTGAATGCCGGGTCAAGCTTGACAATCGGACAATTATCTTTTCTTACATAATTGCCGCCATTATCTGATGAATCCTGTCCATATATCTTAACCATATCATTATCAAGGATTGAATCACCAATTCCAACCTCTATAATGACAACATTAGAGTCTGTCTTGTTAGCAACCTTATGCTTAACACCGATTGGCACGAATACGCTCTCATACTTATGGTAATCTTTAGTTTCTGTACCTATTGTAATAGTAGCTGTACCTTCAACAACTGACCAGTATTCTGCCCTTAATTCATGCTGGTGAAGATTCATCATCATTCCTGGAAATACTGTAACCTTCTTAACCTTATAACCATTAGAATAATTAAGAAGCTCGTGTATACCCCATTCCCTATAGGAGATACGATTATAATCAAAGTATGTTTCATATTGGTCAAGATTGTCTTTAATAATCTCTTTGATATTATCAGCAGATTTCTTTGATGAAATGTATACAGCATCTTCTGTATTGACAACTACCATATCTCTTAAGTCATTAGCAACTACAAGCTGTCTTTGCGCGTTGTTAATTACTGATATATTACTACAGTCATTCTTAATTATATTGTCAGGCTTATCATCACTATGGTGCATTTCAATATCACATACATTATCGATATCTTTCCATAAAATGTCAGCCTCTACTACTTTGAGATTGTCACAGTGTTCAAGAACAAGTGTTTCTATGCTTCCTGTAACTATGTCCTTCATTACATTTTCTGAGAAACGTATAGCCCTTCTTATAGCTGGAACTTTTCTCTTAGCTGTACGGCAGGCTGTATACAATTCCGGACATTTCTTTCTTGTGATATTAACCATATCACCTGCCCTGAACACAAGTATTCCACTATTCCATAGATACCCCTCCTCATATGAATAGCAGTCTGCAATCTCAGATGTTGCATCATCAAAATCAACATTTGATAATATCTTAATTACATCATTTCCATCTCTCTTGATATATCCAAGATTCTTCGCCTGATATTTAGGCTTAACTCCAACTGCCGCAATTACGCCTGTCTTTGCTATCTCTTTAGCTCCTATGATGGCATCCTTGTATCCATCACCATCAATAAAATTGTCTGAATTAACAACTAATACAAATTCAGTTGGATTGGCAAACATTGTTCCAAGCATAATTGCCGCTGCTGTACCCTTAGCTGTACCCTCAAGAATAACTCTGTATTTCAGGCTCTGGAACGCCTTCATCTGTCCGTTCACAATATTCTTATATGCCTCATTAGTTACTATAATAAATTCATCACAATAAGGCAGATTTCTGACAACCGTTTCCTGTAAAAGTGAACGGCCTTCCTTAAATTTCATAAACTGTTTAGGATAATTTTTTCTGGACAATGGCCATAAACTATCGCCACTTCCACCTGCAAGAATTACACACTTCATGCAAATGTTCCTCCATAATTGTTATTTTTGCCCATCATTTTAATTAGCTGATACACCAGAAGCTGCTGATTTAACTGTGTCTGATGAACCTGAACTGCCGCTTCCTGTGCTGCTTCCACTTGCTCCGTTATCTGTGCTTCCACCTGTAGTAGTGCTTCCGCTTGCTCCGCTGTCTGTGCTTCCGCCTGTAGTACCGCTTCCACTTGCTCCGCTGTCTGTGCTTCCGCCTGTAGTACCGCTTCCGCTTGCTCCGCTGTCTGTGCTTCCGCCTGTAGTGCCGCTTCCGCTTGCTCCGTTATCTGTGCTTCCGCCTGTAGTACCGCTTCCGCTTGTTCCGTTATCCGTACTTCCTGTGTCACCACTTCCACTTGTTCCGTTATCTGTGCTTCCGCCTGTAATACCGCTTCCGCTTGTTCCGTTATCTGTACTTCCTGTGTCACCACTTCCATTGGTATCATTGTCTGTGCTTCCACTATTATCTGAACTAGTATTCCCTGTGATGCTATCATCAGATGTATTAGCTGTTGTCCTATTGGTTGTATTATTAGAACTGCTGCCAGTAGTACTTTGTGTTACATTCTCAGTCTGCTTCTGTGTAGTCTGTTCTTCTGTGCCTGCCTCAGTTGAAGCTGTTGCCGCCTCATTCTTTTTATTATTCTTCGTTGCAGCCTGTTCTGTTGTATACTGCATATTCTGGTATTCATAAGAAGCACTCTTCTTATTGCTCTTGCCAGCCTTAACTGATACAACAAGAATAATAATAAGAATAATAACTATTACACCACCTGCAATCCATGAAACCATCATTCTTGCCGGAAGTGTGAGTGCCGGAAAAAGTCTTTTAATGAATAATGTAACAGCATTTTCCTTTAATCTTTTTCCTGTTTTTCTGTATACAGAACTTACAGCTTCTCTTTCTCTATAATCATCATTATTATTATTCTCATCATAACCATAATCACTGTCATCATACTCTTCATCAGAATAATCACTTTCATCTAATGAATTGTAATCATTATCAGCGACTGCTGCCATATCATTATTATCGGCATTACCAGCCGTTTCATAACCTAATACATAACTTCTTATGCCTGCTAACCAGCCGCTTATATAAGAACTGTCAACATCGGTTACGCTCTCAATCGCATCAACAGAAAGCATCTCATAAGCATATAATTCTGTAAGCGACATTTCTATCTCTGATAAATTTCTAAAGCTCTCCTCCTGCTGGTCAAATAACTTAGGGCTTCTGAAGGCTATTGCCTTCTGCTTCATATATGTAACGAATTCTTCATCATCCTTAATATGAGTATATTCATATTCTCCTGTTGGTGCATTATTCCTTAATTCTTCTGCATTCTCACTTACCACATTTGTAAAGAAGAACGCAGATGCAATTGTTGCAACCTGCTTATGAATATTTCTTTCAAGGTTAAAATCACCTATTCTCTTACATATCTCAATAAGTGCCTTCTTTGCCTGGGTCATACTCTTTTCTTCGTCCTGATATACAGGGTATGCTAAAGCGTATACCTCTTTGTAAATCTTATTGCATAGTTCCTTTTTCTCAGCTTTTCCGTCAATTACATCCTGTACTAACTGTGAAAGCCCGTCATCTTTATTACTCATATTCATCTCCTGATATAATATTCTTACTAACGTACCAAACCTTAAAATAAGAACACTTTATGTGTGCCTTCACTATCTACTCCGTTATGAACAGAATAAATGTGAAAATGCTCCACTTAGGCATTCATATATTATTATACCACCTCCCACAATAATTGTCACTACAACAAAAAAACAGCAAATAAGCGGCTATAACCTGATTTTCGCCACTCATTTACTGTAATTATTAAAAATTAGCATATATAAAATCTGATGTTGTGCTTGTACTTCCATATATAAGTATAAACATTATAAATACTATATATATAATCCATCTTATTACAATATTATATGATGCTATTGTTTCTCTTATGTTAATTCCCTTTTCTTTTAACAGACTGACAACAAATATAATAATACAGCCTGCTATAACAATTAGCAAATCCTGACTTGTAAGCCCTACAGCTTTAACAGCCGCCATTGAAAGCTGTGATATATGTGCCTTTGTAACTGTCTGTACCAGCATAGCATTAGCAGCTCTTAAATCATTTGCCATATCAAAATAAAAGCCTATATTAACAAGAATAAATGTCCTTATAATGCAGAAGCCCTGATACCACCATTTCTTAGGATTGATATGAAGCTTTTCCTGTATCTTTGCATATACAGGTGCTAACATTCCACTTCCTGCAACGATTACACCATTATATATACCATACATTATGTACTTCCACGCTGCTCCATGCCATACACCTACAACAAAGAACACCAAAATGTCGGCAAGTCCTACAGGAAGGAGCTTTCCAACATTGTTACCAAATTTCTTCTTGCTCCACTTGCCGAATTTAGCCATACTCTTAGATAAAGAAAATGGATAGAATATGTAGTCCTTCATCCATGTACCAAGCGTTATGTGCCATCTTCTCCAGAACTCACTTATTGAGCGTGAGAAATATGGCTGTCTGAAATTCTCATCCATCGTAATTCCAAACATCTGTGCAATTCCTATGACAATATCAATTCCACCGGAGAAATCTGCATAAAGCTGTATGCTATAAAGAAGCACTCCTAACACATTGTACCATCCGCCGTAATTCCAGTAATTATGGAATATAAGAAGGACTGCCGCATTTACCCTGTCAGCAAGTACCATTTTCTTAAAAAAGCCCCATAGTATTCTCTGGACACCGAACTGCAATTCTTTTAAATTGTAGCTGTGTCCTTCATACAACTGGCTTCCAAGTCTTTCATATCTTCCAATCGGACCTTGTAAAAGCTGCGGAAAAAATGAAACAAATAATGCGTGCTTAAAGAAATTGCCCTGAGCCTTATGCTTGCCTCTGTATACATCAACAACATAACTTATTGACTGGAATGTATAAAACGATATGCCAAGCGGCAGTGTCAGATTAAGAACTCCTATCTGCTTTCCACTTCCAAAAAGTCTTAAAACTGCATCTATATTTCCAAGCATAAAATTGGTATACTTCATAATCCCAAGCATTCCAAATGCTATAAGTACCATAGCTAGTACTATTTTTTTCTTTTTACGGACAATATTTTTCTTGAAATCTTTCTTTTCTTCCCTGCTTATTCCGTCCTGCGGTTTCTGCTCATTCAATCTGTCCAGAAGAATTCCGCCCCTGTATGTAACATATGTTGTCAGTAATAACATCCACACTGTCGAGATATCATAAGAAGCATAATATACATAACTTATTATAAGAAGCCATATCCATTGCAGCTTTTTAGGTATCACATAATATATAATAACTGCCGCTGCTATAAACAGAAAGAACTCAAAAGTCGTAAATGACATATCTTTCTCCATTCCTATGTATTTTCATATAATATATATGGCAGTTAATAAGACTTCCACTCAAGTCCTGTAGCCGCCTCATAATCGTCTTTCATTGTCTCATACATATCTTCATATGACTTGTAGAAATATTCTTCCTCATTAACATTTCCCTCTGCATCATCTGCAAGTACTTTTGCTAATACATCTGAATATTTAACAGCAAGCTCTCCATACATATGTCCTTCTGTATCCACATAACCCGAATCATCTCTTGGAAGCACAGACATAAGCGTCTTATTAAAATCATAATATTTAATATTGTAGCTATCAAATAATTCTTTAAGCTTTTCGGACGCCCTGTCCACCTGTGCTTCCTTAAATGCATCTGGTGTTATAGGTGTTGACACACATACGACCTTTATATCGTTATCATCACAATAATCAAGAAAACGCTCAAACTGTGATATAACTGTTTTATCAAGGCTTTTAGCAGCATTTCCTTTCATTGTATTAACATATGATGGATTACCTGGCACTTCATTGATTCTATATCTGTAGCAGAATCCTTTTCCAAGATATGGACCACCTGCGGTTGCAAAATATCCATCTGTATCAAGTCCTGCTGACATATCATAATTCTTATATTCTTTTGTCTTTTTAAGTGCAATATTAGTCTTTGCCTTCTTTATCGTGCATTTCCAGGTCAGCCTTCTTGAAAATACATTTCTTATATCAAGTTCAGCCCTGTTATTCCACAGATATTCTGCCTTAACCCAAGTATCTTTCATCTGCTGGTATATAAATGACTTGGAAAAATGATTCTGGGACTGCCCATTCATCCAATAGTAATAGTCTACATCCACAATTACCTGTTTAACATTATTACCCGAATCGACAACTGATTTCAATACATAATAGAAATCATCAACTGTCTCTCCTGGTATTCCCATATTAAACGAATTAACATTCATATATTTATCAAGATATTCTGTATCTATACTACATCTTGTATGTGAAGCTCCAATCACTATTGTGTCGTAGCTCTCATTTGAACTGTTCACATCATTTAACACAAAACGTATATATCCGCTCTCAGCAAACAGATAATCGCACACAAGTATAACCACTGCCAGAACAACGATAAATAATACACATTTTATGTGTGGCCATGCCTTTTTCATTCCGTTCCTCATTTCCAACGAATAAATACAGTAAAACTGTACTTTTTGTATATTTCATCTATTATCTGCACTACTCTTACAATCCGGTAATTCTTTCCATTAATGCTTACTACTGTGCAGATTTTTGTAATTATACCACTTATACAGCTTTAAATTGTTAACAATATGTTAACTATTTTTGAATTTATTGCGAAATTATTACATTAAAATTACGCAATGACTACATTAATTAACACCTAATACCAAAAGCATCTGATTAGTTCATAATCGCAACCGCAATATTAAGATATGCTGCAAAGGTTACCCATAAAAGATATGGAACCATAAGCCACGCTGCCACTGTATTAACATTAAAAAATCTCCATATTGTAAATATTATTAAAATCCACAATATCATAAGCCATACAAACGCCAGCCAGAAAGCACCAAAGTTGAAGAATATAACTGACCAGCCTATATTGATTACAAGCTGTACTCCATATAATATCAGTGCTTCTGTTCTGTCATCATCCCTTGTCTCACATACAATATAAGATGCCAGTCCCATAAGTATAAAAAGAATTGTCCATACAATAGGAAAAAGCTGACCAGGAGGTGATAGTACAGGTTTATTCAAATCTCTGTAAATTTCCATTGAATTACCTGTAAGAAGCCACGATATTACTCCTGCTCCTATACTTATCACCATCGCTAAAATCAGCCTTTTCCAATTCACTTTAATATTTCCTGTCATAATTCCTCCATTCACCAAAAAATGTAACATTTTATCTGTCAGAATTATTTTATGCAGAAATCACTAAAGCATACTTATAGTTTATTTAATTGTAATTTCACTGTCTGACCATTACAGACCACTCTTTATATTCTCTCCTGCCGCAGCAGTTGTTGCCGTTGTTACTGCCGCTATCTTATGAAGTGCAATGTAATCTTTTGCTTTTTTTATAAATTGCAAATCTCCTGCTTTTTCTAATAATTCTTTAAACTTATTCAACTGTATTCCTCTTTTCTTAAGTCCACCAATTCACACATAAATGCCTGAATTTATTTATTGTAATATTATACTGACTATTAATCATAATAATGCTTAAAATACACTCTTGCAAATATTGCCCAGGTATCAGCGAATGCTCTTACACAGTCTTTTATTCCAATTCTGTTAACGCCTTTATCCCTTACAAATACAACCTCAACTGGCATTTCTGCTATTTTGAAACCCCTTCTATGCACCGCTACAAGCAGTTCTATATCATATGCAAAACCTGATGTTCTTATAAGATGTCCTACCGGTTTAATAGCTTCTGCCTTAAACACCTTAAGTCCTGTCTGCGTATCCTTTACATTAAGATGAAATAATATTATAAGCATTATATAGTAACACATACTTATTACTTTTCTTTTAAATGGATATTTAAGCTTTGACCCCTTATGAAATTTACACCCGATAACAACATCTGCGTTATCATCAAGCATTTTCTTAAGATAACCCTCAAGCTGTGCCGGATTAAGTTCCAGATCTGCATCAACAAATGCAATATACTTTCCTTCAGCCTGCGACACGCCCGATATTATGGCATTACCTTTACCTCTGTTCTTATCAGAAGTGACAAGCCTTACTCTTTTGTCTTTTCTTACCGCTCTTAATATCTCCGCCTTGGTATTATCCTTACTTCCGTCATTAACAGCTATAAGTTCAATTTCCCTGACAAAGCCTGATACTATATCAAGTGTCTTCATTATGCTTTGATATATTAATTTTTCCTCATTGTATGCTGGCATTACTATGGATAACATTCCATCTAATTCTACCATTGCACCCTCATTTCTAAACAACAAATTGATTATTAATACAAAAATGTGCAAAGCACATTCCAACACCATGCACGGCCATCTGCGTCTAACTACAGATTAGTGTGGGTGTGCATCATCGGCACATAGTGCCTTTTGTGTAATAAAGAATTCCTATTACACAAAAAAGACTTCCTACTCATTTGTAGGAAGTCCTATGCCGGCAACGGGAATCGAACCCGTATGGGAGTATAAGTCCCGCAGGATTTTAAGTCCTGTGCGTCTGCCAGTTCCGCCACACCGGCTTAATAAATAAGCAGTTTATTCAATAAATGATGGGACCTACAGGGCTCGAACCTGTGACCCTCTGCTTGTAAGGCAGATGCTCTC